>OLSJ01000036.1_pt1 | contig 121471 bp, 95 predicted proteins | sample 1672151 | NCBI WGS metagenome assembly OLSJ01 (sample SAMEA3136653, study PRJEB25190) | human gut metagenome | biome: human gut; feature: human-associated habitat; material: faeces | place: Austria | collected 2013 | reverse complement strand
TGATACGGGCAATTTGCTTGACTGTGAGATGTGCCCGCCTGAGCCTCAGCAGACACGCATCACGCTCGAGTCGCGGCAGGGCCTTGAGCAGCGCAGGATCTATGCTCGGCAGGACTTCGTGCGCAACGGAAAGGGCCTCCTCATCGGGGATCCGCCGGCGTGGAAGAACCTCTACTGACCAGATGCGCCCGGCAACTTTCTCGAGATGCTCGCAATAGCAACGGGAGCCTCCGACAATATCGAGCATAGGGGCCGCATCACAGATGTCAAAGGGATCATAGCCCAGCTGATATGCCTTGTAGCTTGACCAGCGGTATGCTTCGAGTGAGTTAATTGCACCCTTCACAGGATTGAGATGGATATAATCGAGTAGCTGCACCGCCTGTGTGTCCGACTCGACCGCGACCCGCGAATAGCGATTGTCAAACAAATGCCCCGTTCTCCCCGTTTTCCCATTGAAATACTTAGCATATGCCGTCAATGCGCACTGCATCGCCTTTGAAAGATTGTCGAACGGATCATCAACCATCAAATGAAAGTGGTTGTCCATAAGGCACCAAGCCAAAACCGCCACTTCATGGCGCGCAAACCTGTCCGAGATATCCGATAGGAAACGATAGCGGTCGGAGTCATCTTCAAAAATAATCTGTTTAGAGTTACCACGGTCAAAGACGTGGTAATAGCCGGTGAGCGAAACGGCGCGGGCGCATCGGGGCATAATCTCTCCTTTCAAAAACTGAACAGGCAACACCTAAAAGGAGAGAAGGAACGCGAAATGCTGAGCCTGTGACCTATTTATATCCAATGAGCGGCAAAAATAGGTCAAGAACGGCAAAATGGCAAATCGATGTCTGTCCCCAATGAGTGAAAGCACTCATGTAAGTCTGTCCCCAATGAGTGGGGCGATGCAGCAGGCAGATAGTTTTAGTTGAATCGCTTCATTTAGTTGAAGCGTTTTAGTGTGCCTTTTACAGGAATCTTACCGTTCGCCGAATAATTTCTTGCTATCATGCAAGGCGTAGGGTAAATCTCCGATCGCAAGGAGACACAAATGGTGAAAAAGTCACCGGAAAACACTACTCCCGCAATTGTGGACAACGTAGAGGCGCTTGAGGCCAAGCTCGCTCAGATGCGAGAGGCCCAGGCGCTTTTTGCTACGTACACGCAGGAGCAGGTCGACAAGATCTTCTATGAGGCCGCCATGGCCGCCAACAAGGCTCGTATCCCGTTGGCGAAGATGGCCATCGAGGAGACCGGCCGCGGCGTTCTTGAGGACAAGGTCATCAAGAACCACTACGCCGCAGAGTACATCTACAACGCTTACAAGAACACCAAGACCTGTGGTGTCCTGGAGCGCGACGAGGCTTACGGCATCACCAAGATCGCCGAGCCCATCGGCATCGTGGGCGCCGTCATCCCGACGACCAACCCCACCTCCACCGCGATCTTCAAGACGCTGATCTGCCTGAAGACCCGCAACGCCATCATCATCTCCCCGCACCCGGCTGCCGCCAAGTGCACCATCGCCGCCGCCAAGCTCGTGCTTGACGCCGCCGTCAAGGCCGGCGCCCCCGAGGGCATCATCGGCTGGGTCGATGTCCCCTCCATCGAGCTGACTAACATGGTCATGCGCGACGTCGACATCATCCTCGCCACCGGTGGCCCGGGCATGGTCAAGGCCGCTTACTCCTCGGGCAAGCCCGCCCTGGGCGTTGGCGCCGGTAACACCCCGGTCGTCATCGACGACACCGCCGACGTGCTGCTCGCCGTCAACTCCATCATCCACTCCAAGACCTTCGACAACGGCATGATCTGCGCTTCCGAGCAGTCCGTGACCGTCATCGACAGCATCTATGACCAGGTTAAGGCCGAGTTCCAGAAGCGCGGCTGCTACTTCGTCAAGCAGGGTGCCGAGATGGAGGCCCTGCGTGCCGCCATGTTCAAGAACGGCGCTCTCGATCACCGCATCCCCGGCATGGCCGCTGCCAAGATCGCCGAGCTCGCCGGCATCGAGGTTCCCGCCAAGACCAAGATCCTGATCGCCGAGGTCACCTCCACCGACCCCGCCAAGGAGGAGTTCTCCCACGAGAAGCTCTCCCCGGTCCTGGCCATGTACCACGCCAAGGACTTCCAGGAGGCCGTCGACAAGGCCGAGCACCTCGTGCTCGCCGGTGGCCCGGGCCACACCGCCTCTCTGTACGTGCACCCCGCCCAGGCCGAGAAGATCAGCCTGTTCGAGCACGTCATGAAGGCCTGCCGTATCGTCATCAACACCCCGTCCTCGCACGGCGGCATCGGTGACCTGTACAACTTTGGCATGAAGCCGTCTCTGACCCTGGGCTGCGGCTCCTGGGGCGGCAACTCCGTCTCCGAGAACGTTGGGGTGAAGCACTTGATCAACGTTAAGACTGTGGCCGAGCGCCGTGAGAACATGCTGTGGTTCCGCGCTCCCGAGAAGGTCTACTTCAAGAAGGGTTCCACGCCCGTCGCCCTCGACGAGCTGGGCAACGTCATGGGCAAGAAGCGCGCCTTCATCGTCACCGACCAGTTCCTCTTCAAGAATGGCAACACCCGCGCCATCGAGGCCAAGCTCGACGAGATGGGCATCGCCCACGACTGCTTCTACGACGTCGAGCCCGATCCGTCGCTGCAGTGCGCACGTCGCGGCGCCAAGCAGATGGCTCTCTTTGAGCCGGACGTCATCATCGCCGTCGGCGGTGGCTCCGCTATGGACGCCGGCAAGATCATGTGGATGATGTACGAGCACCCCGAGTGCAAGTTTGAGGACATGGCCATGGACTTCATGGACATCCGCAAGCGTATCTTCACCTTCCCCGAGATGGGCAAGAAGGCCTACTTCGTCGCCGTCCCGACCTCCTCGGGTACCGGCTCCGAGTGCACGCCGTTCGCCATCATCACCGACAAGGAGACCGGCATCAAGTGGCCGCTCGCCGACTACGCGCTGCTCCCCAACATGGCTATCGTCGACGCCGACAACTGCATGACCGCCCCGCGCGGCCTGACCGCTGCCTCCGGCATCGACGTCATGACCCACGCCATCGAGTCCTACGTCTCCATCATGGCTTCCGACTACACCAAGGGCCTCTCCGAGCGCGCTGCCAAGCTCGTCTTCGAGAACCTGCCCTCCAGCTTCACGAACGGCGCCAAGGACCCGCACGCCCGCGAGGAGATGCACAACGCCTCCTGCATGGCCGGTATGGCCTTCGCCAACGCCTTCCTGGGCCTCAACCACTCCATGGCCCACAAGCTCGGCGCTTTCCATCACCTGCCCCACGGCCTCGCAAACGCTGTCATCCTGACCCGCGTCATGCGCTACAACGCCGCCGAGGCTCCCGTCAAGATGGGTACCTTCTCCCAGTATCCTTACCCCAACGCGCTGCACAACTACGCCGAGATGGCCAAGTACTGCGGCATCGAGGGCAAGGACGACAAGGAGGTCTTCGAGAACTTCATCACGAAGCTCGAAGAGCTCAAGGACTTCATCGGCGTCAAGAAGACCATCGCTGACTACGGTGTTGACGAGCAGTACTTCCTCGACACCCTCGACGAAATGACCGAGCAGGCATTCAACGACCAGTGCACCGGCGCCAACCCGCGCTACCCGCTCATGAGCGAAATCAAGGAGCTCTACCTGGACGCCTACTACGGCCGCGAGCCCCAGGATTACGCCGTCTGCTAGTTTTAGCACGGTTTTTAACGGCGGGGGTGCACGGGTGTTTCACACACCCCCGCCGTCGCTTCTATCGCATCGTTGAAAGGATGCAACCATGCTGCTACCCGATTCCAAGACCGAGCTCGTCCGCCGTGGCAACAAGGTCGTTTACGACCTGGGCGACAAGATTGTCAAGGTCTTTAACGAGACCAAGCCTGTCTCCGACGTGTTCAACGAGGCTTTGAATCTTGCCCGCATCAATGAGTGCGGCATCCGCAGCCCCAAGGCGCTCGAGGTTTCCCAGCTCGAGAACGCCAACGGCTGGGCGCTCGTGACCGAGAAGGTTCCGGGCACCACCCTTGCCGAGAAGATGACTGCTGAGCCCCAGCGCTTTGGTGAGTACCTCGAGATGTTCGTCGACCTCCAGATCGAGATCCACGGCTACACCTCCCCGCTGCTCAACCGTCAGCGTGACAAGTACGCCCGCATGATCGACAGCCTTGATCAGCTCAATGCCACCACGCGCTACAACCTTCAGGAGCGTCTGGACGGCATGACCAAGGAGTTCAAGGTCTGCCACGGCGACTTCAACCCCTCCAACGTCATCGTCGGCGACGACGGCCAGCTCTATGTGTGCGACTGGGCACACGCCACCCAGGGCTCCCCTGCTGCCGACGTTGCCACCACCTACCTGCTCTTTGCCCTCAACAGCAAGGATCAGGCTGAGGCCTACCTGGAGCTCTACTGCGACCGCGCCGACATGCCCATGCAGGTCGTGCGTCAGTGGACGAGCATCGTCGCCGCTTCCGAGCTCGCTCGTAAGCGCAACGTGAACGATGAGTTCCTGAAGAACTGGATCGACGTCGTCGATTATCAGTAATATCTGAGCGATTTATTTCGCATCGGAGGCACAAGGAAAACCCCGCAGCTCGCATGGGCTGTGGGGTTTTCCTTTTAGATATCGAGGATGCCACAAGATAAAAGGACGGCCCCGCATCTCCCCGATCTGGAGAAATGCGGGGCCGTCCCGTATATCGAACTACAAGCGAAATCGTCGATTAACGGCGTGCTGCCTTCACAAGCTCGGCGACCTTGGCGACGACCTCGTCGATCGCCACATCCTCGCGCTCACCCGTGGCACGGTCCTTGAGCTCGACGGTGCCGTTCTTAAGGCCGCGCTTGCCCAGAACCACCTGATACGGGAAGCCCATGAGGTCGTTATCGGCAAACTTAAAGCCGGGACGCTCGTCACGGTCATCGACGACAACCTCGATACCCTCGGCGCACAGGCCATCAACGATCTGCTCGCAGACGGTAGCGCACTCCTCCTTCTTGGGATCGAGCGGAATCACCGCGACCTCGTACGGGGCAACGGAGACCGGCCAGACGATACCGTGCTCGTCGTTGTGCTGCTCCACGACGGCAGCGAGCGAGCGGGACACACCAACGCCGTAGCAGCCCATGATGAGCGGCTTCTCCTTGCCGTCCTCGTCCATAAAGGTGGCACCCATGGCCTCGGAATACTTGGTGCCCAGCTGGAAGACCTGAGAGACCTCGATGCCGCGGGCAGCGGAGAGCGGCTTGCCGCAGTGCGGGCAGGGGTCGCCGGCGACAACGGTGACCAGATCGGCCCACTCATCGACGGTAAAGTCGCGCTCGGGGCAGGCACCGGTAAAGTGATAATCGACCTCGTTGGCACCGCAGGCCCACTGCTTGGAATCGCGCAGGCTCTCGTCGCACACCAGACGAATGCCATCGGGCAGGTTAACCGGTCCGATAAAGCCCTTGTGCAGACCGTTCGCCTGAAGCTCCTCGTCGGTCATCATTCGATAGCCCTTGCCAAAGACATGCTCGGCCTTGCAATCGTTGAGCTCGTGGTCGCCCGGAACAATGGCCACGACTGGCTTGCCCTCGGCGTCGATGAGTGCCAGCGACTTGCGCGTGCCGTTCTCGGGGAACCCAAAGAACTTAGCAACTGCCTCAATGGTGCCCATGCCCGGAGTCTCAACCTTGGTGAGCGTACCGTCGCCAGGACCCTCGGTCACGACGACCTTGGTGCTTGCCGCCTCGTCATCGGCAGCAAAGCCGCAATCGTCGCAGTAGACGAGCGAAGCCTCACCGGCGTCGGCCAAAGCCATGTACTCGACGGAGGTATCGCCACCGATCTCACCGGAGTCGGCAACAACGGGCAGGGCCTTGATGTAGCAGCGCTCGCAGATGTTAGCGTAGGCCTGCTTCATCTTGTCGTACTCCTCCTGCAGGCTCTCCTGCGTGGCGGAGAAGCTGTAGGCGTCCTTCATGATGAACTCGCGACCGCGCATCAGGCCAAAGCGGGGGCGGAACTCGTCGCGGAACTTATCCTGGATGTGGTAGAGGTTAACGGGTAGCTGCTTGTAGGAGCGCAGCTCATTGCGCACCAGGGCCGTGACGGTCTCCTCGTGCGTGGGGCCCAGGACGAACTCGCGACCGTGACGGTCGTCAAAGCGCACAAGCTCCTTGCCATAGGCGTCGATGCGGCCGGACTCACGCCACAACTCGGCATCGACCATGATAGGCATCATAAGCTCCTGGGCGCCGGCGGCGTCCATCTCGTCGCGCACGATGTTCTCGATCTTGCGAATCGAGCGCCAAGCAAGCGGCAGGTAGGAATATAGACCGGCGGCCTCCTTGCGGATCATGCCGGCACGGAGCAGCAGACGGTGGCTGGCGAGCTCAGCGTCCGCCGGATCCTCTTTAAGCGTCGGCGCATAAAGCTTAGACATATACATTGCTCGGGTCATTTATTTCTCCTCAATAAGCTTGTCGACCTCGGCCATAAGCGCGTCGACAATTTGGTCCTCAGCTACTTTACCAATGATCTGGCCATGCGAAAAGAGCAAGGCCTGACCACGTCCGCAAGCAACGCCCAGATCGGCATCAGAAGCCTCGCCGGGGCCATTAACGGCACATCCCATCACAGCGATCGAAAGCGGCGCGGAGTAGTTCTTAAGCCGCTCGGTAACCTCCTCGGCAATGGGAATAAGGTTAACCTGGCAGCGGGCGCATGTGGGGCACGAGACAATCTCGGGGCCACGGCGACGCAGGCCCAACGACTGCAGAATACCCCAGGCAACCGGCGGCTCCTCAACCGGATCGGCTGTGAGCGACACACGCATGGTGTCGCCAATGCCTTCGGAAAGCAAGATACCCAAGCCTACAGAGCTCTTGATGGTGCCCTGGAGCTTGGTCCCCGCCTCCGTCACGCCCAGGTGAAGCGGAACGTGGGGAATCTCACGCGACAGGGCTCGATAGGTATCAAGCGTCGTTTGCACGCTATGGGCCTTGGCCGAAAGCACAATGTTCGTAAAACCGCGGTCCTCAAAGTGCCGCACAAAGCGCTCGCTCGACATCACGAGCTTTTCGGGCTGCGTGAGGTCGTCGCGCTCGGCGATATCCTGCTCGAGCGAACCGGCATTGACGCCGATACGAATCGCGCACCCAGCGGCGCCCGCGGCATCGATCACGGCATCGACCTTAGCCCAATCGCCGATATTGCCGGGATTGATGCGGAGCTTGGCGGCACCAGCCTCGACGGCGCCGATGGCGAGCTTATGGTTAAAGTGAATATCGGCGACGATCGGCACCGGAGACTCGGCACAGATGATGCGGAAACCCTCAAGCGCGGCCTCGGTGGGCACGCTCACGCGCACGATATCGCAGCCAGCCTGCGCCAACGCGCACACTTGCGCAAGCGTTGCCTGGGCGTCAGCGGTATCGGTGCAGGTCATGGATTGGACCACCACCGGCGCGCCGCCACCGATCTGCACACCGCCCACATGCACGGGGCGCGTCAACTCGCGAGGCAAAGGATGGGATAAAGACAATCCAAACACTCCCCTACAGGATAAATCGAAGGATGTCGGAACGAAGCATATAGACAAACAGCAGCGCAAAGAGCGCGATGCCCACATAGCTCACAATCGTCTGGACCTTGAGCGGAAGCTCGCGGCCCGCAATCTTTTGAATGATCTCGATGACCAGCTTGCCGCCATCGAGTGGTGGGATGGGCAGCAGGTTCATAAAGCCAAGCGAGAACGAAATAAGGGCGGCAAACGAAAGGAACGTGGCAGGGCCGGCAGCAGCAGCCTGTGAGGACATAACGCTAATGCCCACGATCGAGGAGGACTGGTCGAGAATCTCCATCGTATGCTGCGGCTGGAGCAGGCGCATCACGCCCTCCGCTGTCTGCACGACATAGGAGAACGACAGGCGAGCCGACGTGATGGGATCTAAACGGACCACCTGCGTAGAGGCATACACACCTAGGCGCTCGTCCTCTTTGAGCGCAACCGTGGTCGAATGCTGCTTGCCGTCGCGCTCGTACTCGATGGCGATATCGTCCTTACCGGCGGCCTTGCCGATGGCATCGTAAACGTCCATCCAGGTAGAGCACGATACTCCGTCAACCGAAAGGATCGCGTCGCCGCCCTCGATATCCGCCTTGGCGGCAATAGACCCCTCGTCAACCTGACCGATCACGTTGGTATCCATCGGCACGGTGACACCCGCAATAGAGTAGATGCTCATAAGCAGCAAAAAGCCCGTCAGGATATTGACGAGAATGCCCGCGAGCAGCATAAAGGCGCGCTTGAGAAAGCCCTGGCCAAGATAGGTGCGCGAACGTTCTTGCGCAAGGAACTCGGCCTCGCCGCACGGCAGCTCCCACACATCGCCCTCGGCAGTTGAATGTTCGCGATCGAACCGGCGGCCGTCAAAGGTGGTGTAGCCTGCCGCGTCTCGCGGCAGCGTCTGATACTTGGTGGGATAGTAGCTCGGCGAGGGCTTCTCCCCTTCCTCATACCAAGGCGCGATAGAGCCCCAACCCAAGAGCAAGGCGCATGCCTCGAGCACATCCTCCTCGGATAGCTCGAGCTCGGCGGCAAGGTCGGCCACGGTCACGCGACCATGACGATAGATAGCCGCGAGCACGCGATCGGCGCAGGAGACGTCGGTCGGATCCATACCGCAGATGGCAGCGTAGCCACCCAGCAGCAGCGGGGTCACGCCAAACTTGGTTCCAATGCGACGCGATGTGTAATGGATGTCAAAGCGGAAAGGCAGGCCCAAAAAGAACTCGGTCACACGGACGCCGCAGGCACGCGCCGCCAAAAAGTGGCCGCCCTCGTGCAAAAACACGAGGACGGAAAGCATCAGCAGGCCCCAAAAGACCGATGAGAGAACGCTCAGAACAGTATCCATAAAACGAAAAAGCAATCCTTATGGGTTAGGAACGGGTTGCGGCGAGCACCTGCGCAGCCTTTTCACGCGCCCATGCATCGATGTCGTGAAGCTGCTCAAACGAATCGACCGCCTGCATATCGTGGGAATCCATGCAGGATTCCACAATGCGATCGATATCGGTAAAGCTGCAGCCATCGTGCAGGAAGGCATCGACGGCGACCTCGTTGGCGGCATTGAGCACGCACGGCATGGTGCCACCCGTCTTGCCGGCACGTTCGGCCAGTGCCAGACAGCGGAAGGTATCCATGTCGGCAGCATCAAACGTGAGCTGCCCCAGCTCGCGGAAATCGATACGAGGCGCCGGGGTATCCCAACGCTCGGGATACGAGAACGCGAACTGGATGGGAATACGCATGTCGGAAGCACCGAGATGCGCCATCACGGAGCCGTCGGCGAACTCGACCATAGAGTGAATCTTGGACTGACGCTGCACGACCACGTTAATGAAATCGAGGTCGCAGTTAAACAGATGCATGGCCTCAATGCGCTCCAGGCCCTTGTTCATGAGGGTGGCGGAGTCGATGGTGATCTTGGCACCCATGGCCCACGTGGGATGTGCGAGGGCATCGGCACGCGTCACGCGGTTGAGCTCGTCGCGGGTGCGGCCAAAGAACGGACCGCCCGAGCAGGTGAGCCAAATACAATGAGCCTCGCGTGGGTTCTCCCCCAGATAGCACTGGTAGATGGCGGAGTGCTCAGAGTCGACTGGAATAAGCTGGCCCGGTTGCGCCAACGGCATAAGCAAGTCTCCGCCGACGACGAGGGACTCCTTGTTGGCAAGGGCAAGGCGCTTATTTGAGGTCAAGGCCGCATGGCTCGCCTCGAGACCGGCGGCGCCCACAATAGCGACGAGCACGCAGTCGACATCGTCGCGACGCGCGAGCTCGCAAACCGCCTGCGCGCCAACGCCGAGCTTCGTTCCCTCGGGCAACTCCTGCAGCACGGCGTCATCGCCATGAGCGACATCGGCCACGGCAACCGCCGGAACCGAGAACTCGCAAGCAGCGGCAACGAGCTCGGAGGTACTGGAGTTAACGGACAGCGCCGTCACCTGCAGGCGATCGGCATGCTGGCGGCACACATCGAGTGCCTGGGTGCCGATAGAGCCCGTACAACCCAGGATGGCAACACGTAGGCGTCCATCGGGGCCATACGTCGTCTGGAAGGACATTACAGCACGCCTCCGATCATCAAAAGCAGCTGCGCGGTAATGCAGCCAAAGATAAGCGAATCGCTACGATCGAGCATGCCGCCGTGGCCCGGGATAAGGTTACCGGAATCCTTAACGCCCACACCGCGCTTGATGCGCGACTCGATGAGGTCTCCGATAACGCCCAGGACGGACACGACCACGCCGCACAGCAGCGCATAGGGCAGGCTGAGCTTGTAGAAGTGCGTCGCCCACAGGATGAGCCAAATCAAAACCGAGCCCAGGATGCCGCCGACAAACCCCTCCCAGCTCTTTTTGGGAGAGATCTTGGGAACCATCTTGTGCTTGCCGATACGGCTACCCACGATGTAGGCAAACGAATCGGAGACCCAAAGGGACGCGCAAACGCCCACCGAAAGCAGGGCGCCGGCAAAACCGGGCACGGCATCGCGCAGCAGCACGATAGCCGACAGCATAAAGCCAGTGTAGATGGGACCCATGAGCGTCACGGCCACATCAGAGATGCGGGTACGCGGCGACCAAACATACCAAATGCCCACAGCGAGCATCAGGGCAAAAAGCAGGGCATTCAGCAACATCGAATCGCCCAACGCCGACAGCGGAAAGAGTACGGCGGCAGCGATACCCATGCGCTCGTTAGCCATCTTGCCATCGAGCCTCGTCATACGGAAAAACTCATAGCAGCACAGACCGCTCATGACAGAAACAAAGATGGCCGTGGGCACAATACCCAAAACCAGGCACAGGATAAAGACAACGGCATAGACGATACCGGCGGCGGCACGGGTGATAAAGCCGGCAAGCCACGAACCGGTGCCATTCTTCGCTGCGGGCGCTCCCGCAGCGACAGCCTTGCGCTCAGATGTCTTGGGAGCAATTGCCTTGGGACGATCGGACACGATTAAGCCTCCTCGGTCTTGCTCAGACCACCAAACCTACGGTCACGGCCCTGATAGGCCAAAATGGCGTCGACAAGGCCCCAACGATCAAAGTCGGGCCAATAGGTATCGGTGACGTAGAATTCGGAATAAGCCACCTGCCACAGCAGATAGTTCGAAAGGCGCAGCTCACCAGAAGTGCGAATCACAAGCTCAGGATCGGGAAGGCCAGCGGTATAGAGGTGGGAAGCCACCATGTCGTCATCAATTGCGCCAGGATCGATCTTACCGGCGGCAGCGTCGAGTGCGATCTGACGGACAGCGCGGGTAATCTCGGCACGCGCGCCGTAGTTGACGGCAAGCGCCAGCGTCATGCCGGTGTGATTGGCGCACTCGGCAAGACCTCGCTCAAAGACATCGCGGGTCTTCCTAGGCAGTGCGGAAATATCGCCCAAAAAGACAACGCGAACGTTTTCGCGCTTAAGCAGCGGCAACTCATCGATAAACGTCTTGGCAAACAAATGCATCAAAACGTTGACCTCGTGCTGCGGACGATTCCAGTTTTCGGTGGAAAACGCATAGGCCGAAAGGACGTCGACACCCAAGCGCACGCATGCGGTAATGATCTCGCGCAGGGAGACGATACCCGCCTTGTGGCCCTCGGTGCGTGCAAGACCGCGCGACGTGGCCCAACGACCGTTACCGTCCATGATGCACGAGATATGGTGCGGAATGTTATTAAGGTCAAGGTCGGAAAAACCGACGCCCGCAGGGGCGTCGGCAAAGTACTCGACCAGTTTATGCTCGTCGTATTGCACCTTAGATCTCCATGACCTCGGCTTCTTTTTCCTTCAGAAGCTCCTCGACCTTGGCGACATACTCATCAGTGTGCTTCTGGACCTTGGCCTGCTCGCGACGGACATCGTCCTCGGTGAGCTCCTCATCGCGCTCGAGCTTGTTGTTGAAGTCGCGACGGATGTTACGGATAGACACCTTGGCCTGCTCGGCGTACTCGCGGCACTCCTTGACGAGCTCGCGACGGCGCTCCTCAGTGGGAGCCGGGAACGGAAGACGAACGACGGTGCCATCGGAGTTGGGGGTAATACCCAGATCGGAAGCGCCGATGGCCTTGACGATAGCATTGATGAGTGCCTTGTCCCACGGCTCGATGAGCAGCATGTGGGCCTCGGGGGTCTTGACGGCGGCAACCTGCGTGACCGGCGTGGGAACCCCGTAATAATCGACGGTGATGTCGGACAGAATGTTGGCATTGGCGCGGCCGGTACGGACCTTGGAGAAGTTATGCTTGAGGGACTCGAGCGACTTGTCCATATGGGCGGTGATGTTCTCTGCCATGCTTAATCCTCCTGATAGACGAGCGTGCCGACGGGCTCACCCGCGAGCGCGCGCTTGACGGTGTCCTCGCCATCGATGTTGAGGACCAAAATCGGCATACGGTTATCCTGGCACAGTGCCGTAGCCGTGGAATCCATAACCTGCAGGCCGCGGACGAGCACCTCGTGATAGGTAATCTTGTCAAAACGGACGGCATCGGCGCACTTGACGGGATCCTTGTCGTAGATGCCGTCAACCTTGGTGGCTTTAATCAGAATCTCGGCGCCGATCTCGCACGCACGAAGAGCCGCGGCGGTGTCGGTCGTAAAGTACGGATTGCCCGAACCGGCAGCGAAGATGACGACGTTGCCCTTGGAAAGGTGGTTGATGGCGCGACGGCGAATATAGGGCTCGCAGATCTCGTTCATCTGGATAGCGCTCATCACGCGGCAGGGAACATCGTTATGCTCGAAGGCATCCTGCAGGGCGAGCGCGTTCATAACGGTTGCCAGCATGCCCATGTAGTCGGCCTGAGCACGCTCCATGCCACCGGCAGCGCCGGCCATGCCGCGGAAAATATTGCCGCCGCCGACAACGACGCCGACCTCATGGCCAACGGCTAGCAGCTCCTTGACCTGCTTGGCAAGATGGTCGGTAACCTTGGGGTCGATGCCATATTGGCCGTCGCCCATCAGTGCTTCGCCGGAAAGCTTAAGAAGCACGCGTTTATATCGGATGTCGGACAAAGCGATCCTCCTTTAATTAGACTCTCAATATGATATCAAAGGCTCTAAGAAGAGCCATGAAAAAGCAGGCTGTGAGTAAAACCCACAGCCTGCTCATTACCAGCTACAAGAGCTTATTTACTCGCCACGGACCAGACGGTCAAAGGCAACGACGGTAATGGTGTCGCCGAGCTCCTTGGAGACCTGCTCAGCGTACTTCTTGATGGTGAGGGAGCTGTCCTTGATGAACTCCTGCTCGGTGAGCACGGACTGCTTGTAGAACTTCTCCAGACGGCCGACAGCCATCTTCTCCTGGATAGCCTCGGGCTTACCGGACTCGGCAGCCTGAGCCATGTAGATCTGCTTCTCGTGCTCGACGGTCTCGGCCGGAACCTGATCGCGGGTAGCGCAGATCGGGGCGACGGCGGCAACCTGAAGGGCAACGTCGTGAGCGAAGGTCTTGAAGGATTCAGCCTGAGCGGTCTCAGCCTTCTCGAAGGCGAACTCAACGAGGACGCCGATCTTACCACCCATGTGGATGTAAGAAGCGAGCGCGCCGTTCTCAGCCTTGCGGGCAGCGAAGCGGGAGATCTTCATGTTCTCGCCCATGATGTGAATCATCTCGGTGAGCTCGGAGGAAACGGTCTCCTCGCCCATCGGCTTCTCGAGCAGAGCGTCGACGTCAGCAGGCTCGGTGGTAGCGACAACCTCAGCGACCTTGGAAGCAAAGCCGGTGAACTTGGCGTTAGAGCCAACGAAGTCGGTCTCGCAGGAGAGCTCGAGCAGAGCGCCGGTCTTGCCATCCTCGGAGACGAACGCGGCGACAGCGCCCTCGTTGGTCTCACGGCCAGCCTTCTTGGCAGCCTTGGCAAGGCCGTTCTTACGCAGAACGTCGACAGCGGCGTCCATGTCGCCGTCAGCCTCGACGAGAGCCTTCTTGCACTCCATCATCGGGGAGTCGGTCATCTCGCGGAGCTGCTTGACCATAGCGGCGGTAATCTGGGCCATTGTGGTTCCTTTCAAAGAGATGAAAAAGAATTAACTAAGACTGATTTACTCGGCCTTGGGCTCAGCGGCCATCTCGGCCTCGGAGACCTGCTCCTTGCCGGAGCCAGCGAGGCAGGCGTCAGCCATGAGCTCGCACATAAGGGTGACAGCGGAGATAGCGTCATCGTTGCAGGGGATGCCGTACTCGACCTCGTCGGGATCGGAGTTGGTGTCGATCAGAGCGACGACGGGGATGTTCAGGCGCTGAGCCTCCTTGATGGCGTTCTCCTCGCGCTTGGTGTCGATGACGAAGAGAGCCTGGGGCAGACCCTTCATGTCGCGGGCGCCACCGAGGTTGGTCTGGAGCTTGGTGAGCTCCTTGCCGAGAACAGCCTGCTCCTTCTTGGGCAGAACAGCCATGCGGCCGTCCTCGACCATGGCCTCGAGCTCCTCCATGCGGTTGATGCGGGAGCGGATGGTGACGAAGTTGGTCAGCATACCGCCGAGCCAACGCTGGTTGATGTAAGGCATGTTGGCGCGCTCAGCAGCGTTCTTGACGGCCTCCTGAGCCTGCTTCTTGGTGCCGACGAACAGCACGTTGCCACCCTTGGCGACGTTCTTGACGAAGGTGTAGGCCTGGTCGGCGTCGAGGATGGTCTGCTTGAGGTCGAGGATGTAGATGCCGTTGCGCTCACCGAAGATGAACGGCTTCATCTTGGGGTTCCAGCGACGGGTCTGATGACCGAAGTGGCAGCCGGCCTCGAGCAGGGTGCGGATATTAATCTTGGTAGCCATGTTAAACCTCCTGTGGTTTGCCTCCGCGCGGGGTCATCCTCCAAAACCAACCCGGACATGTGCTACCAAAGCCCGGGCACCACGGTATGAAGTAGCCGCGCGTGCGTGATAAAAACATGTTGCCGTGAAGCAACCCGATGAATGATAGCAGGAATGCATCTTCCTGCCAACCCGCAATCAAAACCACACACCTGAGTGCGGCGCGGGACGTCCCAGCCACTATTCGCCGCGGGGATGGGCTTGAGCCACGGCACGTTTGAGCCGATCGGGCGTGAGATGCGTGTAAATCTGCGTTGTAGACAGGCTCGCATGGCCCAGCAGCTCTTGAACCGAGCGCAGGTCCGCACCGCCCTCGAGCAAATCGGTCGCAAAGGTATGGCGCATCGCATGCGGGGCAATGTCGGCCGGAATGCCGGCGAGCGTCGCCAGCGTATGGAACCGCCGCCTGAGCATGGCGGCACTCATGCGATTGCCGCGCGCCGATATAAGCAGCGGATGCGGCCCGGTAGCGGGGTCACGGCGCTTTGCCTGAGCGAGCAACTCCGGCCTCCCCTCCTCAATATAGAGACGCGTCGCCTCGAGCGCACGACGATACAGGGGGACAATACGTTCTTTGCTCCCCTTGCCCCACAGGCGCAGCGTGCGTTCGGTCCAAGCGATGGACTCCACATTGAGTGCTGCGAGCTCAGAGATACGGGCGCCGGATGCATAGAGCAGCTCGAGCATCGCAGCATCGCGCAGTCCCGCGGGTGTCGAGGTATCAGGCGTCTTGAGCAGCGCCTCGACCTGCTTGGTCGTAAGGACGCCCGGCAGGTCACGCGGCAGCTTGGGCGATGCGATCGCCGAGACCGCATCGCCCTCGACAATCCCCTCGGCAGCCATCCAGCGATAGAGAGATCGGATAGCCGACAGGTGCGCCGCAAGCGTTCGGGGAGCCACCTGCTCACGCGAAAGCTCAGCAAGATAGCGACGAATGGTGCGCACGTCGACAGCGAAAGCATCAATATCCTCGCGCTCGCACCAGGCAGCAAAGCGCTCTAGCCTCGAGCCATAGGCCGTCACTGTGTTGGGAGAAAGACCCTCGACGCGTGCGATATAGGCGATAAACGAGTCGACGGTGTCGTACAGGTCAAAGGCTATGACCGGTCGCCTCCAAACAAGTCGGAACGCGTGGCCAAGTAGGCATCGAGGGCCTCGAGCGCACGGTCCGCATAGGCCTGATATCGGTCGCGCTTGCTGCGGCGCTTACCATCCTCGAGTGGCGGCACCAGGCCAAAGTTGACATGCATAGGCTGATAGCCCACGGTGGCAGGATCGGTCGCATAGCCCACGAGCGCACCTAGGGCGCCCACACGCGGCAACTCGACGCCCGCGGCACCGATAGCCTCGGCATAGGTGTTGAGCGCCGCGAGAAGACCTGTCGCCACGGCTTCCATGTACCCCTCGGTGCCGGTGATCTGACCGGCCAGGCGCACGCCGGTACCGGGCACGGCAAAGGTGCCATCGAGCACGTGCGGAGCGTCGACAAAGGTATTGCGATGCATGACACCGTAGCGGAAGAACTCAGCGTTCTCCAAGCCCGGCACCATATGGAAGACGCGCTTCTGCTCGCCAAAGGTCAAGTTGGTCTGGAAGCCCACCAGGTTATAGGCGGTCTTCTCCTTGTTCTCGGCACGCAGCTGTATCGCCGCCCAGGGGCGACGTCCGGTACGCGGGTCGGTGAGGCCAACGGGCTTCATGGCGCCAAAGCGAATGGCGTCCTTGCCGGTGCGCGCAACTTCCTCGGCAGGCTGGCAGGCCTGGAACAGATCGCCGCCCTCAAAGTCTTTGAGCACCACGCGGTCGGCCGTGGTAAGCGCCTCGATAAAGGCCTCGTACTCCTCCTTATTGAGCGGAGCGTTGAGATAGTCGCCGCTCCCCTGCTCCTCGTAGCGCGACTGCGAGAACAGCACGTCCATATCGAGCGTGGAGGCATCGACGATCGGCGCCGCGGCATCGAAAAACGCAAGGGCGTCGCCGCCGACGAGCTTCATGACCTCTTCGCTCAGCGCCGGTGAACACAGCGGGCCCGCGGCAATGACCACGTGGCCCTCGGGAATCTGCGTGACCTCGCCGTGCACGACCTCGATATTGGGACGAGCGGCAACCTCGGCCTCGACAAGCTCGGAAAACTTGACGCGGTCGACCGCCAAGGCGCCACCGGCGGGAACAGCCGCGCGATGGGCGCAATCGAGCAGGACTGAACCCATGCGCTCAAGCTCGGCCTTCAGCAAACCAGCCGCGGAATCCGGACGGGTCGACTTAAACGAATTGGAGCAGACGAGCTCTGCCAGGTGATCGGTATGGTGGGCCGGGGAGCTCACCTGGGGGCGCATCTCGCACAGCTTTACGGCAAACCCGCGATCTGCCAGCTGGATCGCGCACTCCGAACCCGCCAGACCGCCACCGATAACTGTCACCTGATCGAACTGCATCTGCAAACACCTTTCTAATTGACACGTTTTCCATTGTGACCGAAGGGTGTCTGGGCGTGAAGGGCAAACTTGGAGGGCGCATACCTTCCATCCATCATGCGCTCGATAAGACCCTCGAGTTCAAGCGAACCCAAGAGTTTGAGTACGCCGACAGCATCGAGCGAGACGAGCGCCGCGATGTCGTCGACCTTGAGCGGAGAGGCGATGAGCGCATGCATCACGGTCTGCTGCGTTGGATCCAGGTCGGCAATGCCGGGAGCATCGGGGCGCGAGTAGCGCAGGGTTCCGTAGATGCGTGAGATAGCCATCTCGATAGATTCCTCGTCGACGATGCAGCAGGCACCGTTCGCAATGAGGTAATTCGTGCCACGCGACTCGGGCGATAGGATCGACCCCGGCACGGCAAGAAGTTCGCGCCCCAAATCCATAGCAGCCTCGGCTGTGGAAAACGTCCCAGAAGGCATACCCGCCTCGGATACAAAGAGGGCTTGCGACAGGGCCGCGATTACGCGATTGCGGCGCGGAAAGGCAAACTTGCGCGGACCCATGCCCCACGGAGAGATCGACACGACCGCGCCACCCGTATCAAGCGTGCGCGTAATCAGCCCCGCGCTCGAACGCGGGTAGACCACGTCGGCGCCCGTCCCCAGCACCACAACGTGTTTGCCGCCGGCGTTGACCGCGGCCCAACCCGAGGCCTGGTCACAACCGACCGCACCGCCCGAAACTACCGTCACTCCCGCCTCAACCGCCACCTTCGCCGCAAGCTCTGCCACGGCAAGACCATACGGCGAGGCCTTTCGCGCACCGATGATGGAGAGCGCGGGCGTCGAAAGCGCCTCGGGGTTGCCGCGCACATAGAGCGTCTGAGGTACATCAGAAAGCTCCAAAACGGTCTCGGGATACAACGCGTCACCTGGATGCAGCTCGAAGGTCCCCTCAGCCATCATTGGTCCCTCCTTCCCTGGTACATCGCCGCCTCGAGCACGTGGTCCTGCGTCACCTGCTCGCTCTCGGCGACATCTGCAATCGTGCGCGCAATGCGAACAAGGCGCACGATGCCACGCCCTGTGAGATGCGTGCGCTTCGACAGGCCGAGCACACACTTCTCCGCCGCATCATCGAGCTCAAAGGTCGAAACGACGCCGTCAATGGACCGTGTCTCGTCATCCTCGGCCTCGGCATCCGCATCGTCCATGCGGGATTCGCGCCAAGCGCGAAAGGCGCGACCGCGCACAACGTAGTCACGTAACTCGGCCGACGACATGCCCTCCGCACCCTCGATAATCACTTGAGGGTCGGGACGGGTCACATCGATCATCATGTCGATACGGTCGGCCAAAGGACCGCGCAGTTTAGACCGATAGCGCTCGACCATCGCCGCCGAGCAGCGACACGGCACCTCGCGATCGCCCAAAAAGCCGCAGGGGCAGGGATTGCTCGCAGCCAGCAGCTGAAAGCGCGACGGGAAGGTAAAAGCCCCGTCGACGCGTACGATCCTCACGTAGCCGCGCTCGATGGGCTGACGCAGCGTCTGCAGCACGCCAGTGGGAAACTCGGCAAGCTCGTCCAAAAAGAGCACGCCGCCATGAGCAAGGCTGATCTCACCCGGGTGCACCGGGCGCCCGCCGCCGATAAGGCCTGCGGTCGAAATACTGTGGTGGGGACTGCGGAAGGGGCGGTGCCCCGCCAACAAGCCATCAATGTTCTCACCCAAAACCGAATGGATGCACAGTGCCTCCTGCTGATCCTCAACGGAAAGCTCGGGCAGGATGCCGGTCATACGGCGTGCGAGCATCGTCTTGCCCGAACCAGGCGAGCCGATCATGAGCAAGCCGAGTTCTCCTGCCGCCGCAAGCGCCATGCCGCGTTTAGCGACTTCCTGCCCCAGCACGTCGGCATAGTCGAGCTCGGGCTCAAAGGTCGCCTCGACACCCTCGGAATCCAAGTAGTGCCGTGCGGCATCGCCCATGCCGTGAGCAAGCTGAGACAGATGGTCGATAAAGCCGCAATCCACGCCCGCGAGTGGCACATGCTGGTCGGACCTGCCGGCGATAAAAGACAGCCCCATGTCGCGAGCCAATAGCTGAAACGCCACCTCGCCTTTGACAGGAAGCACCGTGCCGTCCAAGCCGAGCTCGCCGGCGATAAGACAACGATCGAGGTTGTCGCGGGGAATCTGACCATCGGCCGCTAGAACCGCGATGGCGATGGGCAGATCAAAGCCGCTACCGGTCTTGCGAATATCGCCGGGCGCCAGATTGACCGTAATGCCCGAGCGCGGGATCTCAAAGCCGGCCGAGCGCATCGCACAGCGAATACGACCACGTGACTCCATCACCTCCATACTCGGGATGCCGAGCATCTGAATGCCCGGAACGCCGCCGGCAAGCGAGACCTCGACCGTGACGTGAATCGCCTCGACGCCGCGGATGCAGGCCGCGTGAACGGCAAACGTCTCGAACGCCATCACGACACCTGCCAATCGAACGCGTTGTACTGGTGCTCGATCTCGGCAATATGCCCGTCGCGGATGGTGACGCCCACGGCATCGAAGCGAATCGCCTTGAGCGGATAATGCTCCATGAGATAGCAACTTGCGATGCGGCGGTAGCGGCGTTGCTTTTGGGCGTCCACGGCCTCCTCGGGAAAGACCCGCGTGTTGCAATCCAGCGCAACGCGTCTGGTCTTGACCTCGGCCATCACCACGACATCGTCGAGCTCATCGAGCAGCACCAGATCGGCCTCGCCCTCGGTGCAACGATAACCCTGCTCCAGCAAGGTGTAGCCGCGCTCGTTAAAGTAGTCGATGGTGATCAGCTCGCCCAGCATGCCCAGCTCGCGGGGACTGAGTCCCTTGATAAACTCGGGCGTCATCGCCCCGCAGTCGAGCTCGCCGTTTCCCCAACGCTCCTTGAGCTGCTGCGTCTTGCTCTTTTTGCTTGCGGCACTCATGGGGTCTCCTTTCCCGCACACTGCATTGCCCCGATGATGAGGGCACCTTTCATGCGGGTAAGTACCGGAAGCAAACCAAAAGCTGACCAAATGCCGACAAAAAACGGGCCGTACGCAGCAATGGTGCTGCATACGGCCAGCTACCAGCAGGTTTATAAAACCCCAGAGGTCCCTGTCTCCACAATTGGCCTAGAAAAGGCGCTCAGTCTGCAGAAAGTTTCCGCAAAAGCTCACGCGATGCAGCGGACAAAGTCCATGTTTGCGAATGGCCTCGATGTGCTCGGGGCTCGCATAGCCCTTCGACTCGGCCAGATGGTACTCGGGGTACTCGGCGTCGTACTCGACCATCATCTCGTCACGCGTGACCTTGGCCATGATGGACGCTGCGGCGATGCAGGCGATCTTGGCATCGCCTTTCACCACATCGCGCTCGTTAGGAACAGCGCCCAAGGGGTTGCCATCCATGAGGACGCAGTCGGGCTCGAGCCCCGTATCGGCCACGGCGCCCGCAACGGCGGTACGGATAGCACGGGCCATGCCCATCTCATCGATATCCTTAGGCGCGATATGGCAAAAACCGATCGCCGTCGCCACCTCGGCAATCTTCACTGAGAGCAACTCGCGGCGCGCCGGCGTGAGCTTTTTGGAATCGTTGATGCCCCAGACGCGCGGCTCCATGGGAAGGCACACGGCACACACCGTCAGGGGACCGGCCACCGATCCGCGACCCACCTCGTCGACACCAACAACCACCCCATCGCCGCCAAACTCATGCATAAGCTCGTACATGTCATTGACGCGCTCGCGCTCGGCAAGTTCCTTAGCATGGCGTTTGAGGGCGCGTTCACAAGCCTTGATCACCTGCTGGCGCGGGTCCTCGCGATAATGCTCCACGAGGGCGGGGATCTCCTCAAACGTTGCGCTCGCTAGCTCTCCGGCAATCTGCGATGCCGAAACCGAGCTCGTCATATTGGCCATACCAGGCCCTCCTTGCATGCAAATCAGATAAAAAGAAGGGCCACCCGAAGGTGACCCTTACGTCCAAACGAGTGGACAGACGCTGCGATCTTCTTAGCGCTTCTCGGGGATGCGAGCAGCCTTGCCCACCTTGTCGCGGAGGTAGTACAGCTTGGCGCGACGGACGCGACCATGACGAACGACCTCGAGCTTGGCGATCTTGGGGCTGTGAAGCGGGAAGGTACGCTCAACACCGACACCGAAGGACATCTTGCGGACGGTGAAGGTCTCGCGGGCACCGGCGCCGGCCATGCGGATGACGTCGCCCTGGAAGACCTGGATGCGCTCGCGGTCGCCTTCCTTAATGCGGTAGTGAACCTTGACGTTGTCGGCGACGCGAACCTGAGGAATGTCCTCGCGGATCTGCTGACGCTCGATTGCGCGGATGTAATCCATGTGCAATTCCTTACTCTTCTAGAGGTGCCGTACCACCATGGCCGGCACGTAGTTGAACAAACGTATTCGAGTATACACGCGCGGGTTTCTGCTGCAAGAACAATTTTTTACGCAGACAAAAAGACAAAACCCGCACATGATAACCGCCCGTCTCACAAATGAGACGGGCGGCATGAGGGGGGCTACACTAGGCGTCTACGCCCAAAACGTTAGGCGGAACGCTTGGCCTCGAGCTTGGCCTGGGCGGCCGCAAGACGTGCGAGGGGTACGCGATAGGGCGAGCAGGACACGTAATCCACGTCGGCCACGTTAAACAGGCCCTTGATGGACTTGGGGTCGCCGCCGTGCTCGCCGCACACGCCAAAGTGCATGTCGAGATTGGTGGCGCGACCCTTCTCGACGGCCATGCGCACCAGCTCGAGTACCGCCGAGTCGATGGTCTCGAAGGGGTTGTTCTTCAAGATCTTCTTGTGCATGTACAGCGGGATGAACTTGGCCTCGGCGTCGTCGCGGGAGAAGCCGAAGGTCGTCTGCGTGAGGTCGTTGGTGCCAAAGCAGAAGAAGTCGGCATGATGGGCGATCTCGTCGGCAACCATGCAGGCACGCGGCAGCTCGAGCATCGTGCCCACGGGAATGTTAAGCTCGACGCCCTCCTCGGCGGATACCTCGGCGATGACACGCTCGATGACCTCGCGCGTCTGGACATGCTCGGCCGTGATGGAAACGAGCGGAACCATGATCTCGGGGCGCGGGTCGACGCCTTCCTTGATGAGGCGGGCAGCAGCCGTGGCGACGGCGCGAACCTGCATGAGCGGCAGATCGCTAAAGACGACGGACAGGCGCACACCGCGCAGGCCGAGCATCGGGTTGGACTCGACCATGCCGTCGATACGACGCAGGCGGGCGCGCAGGGCTGCAAGCTCTTCCTCGCTGGCGCCGGCGGCTTCCTTCTTGGTGATGGCGACCTCGAGCTCGCGAGGATTATCCAGGAACTCATGAAGCGGCGGATCGAGCAGGCGGACGACCACATCGCGACCGGACATGGTCTTGAACATCGCGAGGAAGTCCTCGGTCTGAACCTTGAGCAGGTCGGCCAGGGCCTGCTGCTTCACGGCCTCATCGTCAGACAGGATAAAGCTCTGGATGATGTTCTTACGGTCGCCCAGGAACATGTGCTCGGTGCGGCACAGGCCGATGGCCTCGGCGCCAAACTCGAGCGCGAGCGCGGCATCCTCGGGATTGTCGGCGTTGACGCGCACATGGTTGGCATGGCCACAGGTCTCGTCCAGACGAATCTCATCGGCCCAGGACAGGATAGTGTCCAGATCGCCGGTGAGCTCGGCCGAGACCAGATCAACGGCGCCGTCGACGACGATACCCTGGGTACCGTCGATGGAAATGACATCGCCCTCGCGCAGCACGCGGTCGATGCCCTCGATACGCACGACCTTCTCGGCGGCGTCGATGTGGAAGCGCTCAACGCCGCAGACACAGGGCGTACCCATGCCGCGGGCGATAACGGCGGCATGGCTCGTCTTGCCACCGTGGCTGGTCAGGATGCCCTCGGCGGCGACCATGCCCTTCAGGTCGTCGGGGTTGGTCTCCCAACGAACCAGAATGACCTTGTGACCCTCGGCGGAACGCGCGACAGCGTCGTCGCTCGAGAACACGACCTCGCCCACGGCGGCACCGGGGCTGGCATTAAGACCGCTGGCGAGAGCCTCGTACTTCTTGGAGGCGTCGAACTGCGGGTGAAGGAGCTGGTCGAGTTGCGCGGGATCGATGCGGCTCACGGCCTCTTCGCGGGTGATCAGGCCTTCCTCGACCATTTCGATGGCGATGCGCAGGGCGGCGGTGGCGGTGCGCTTGCCCACGCGGGTCTGGAGCATCCAGAGCTTGCCCTGCTCGATGGTAAACTCGATATCACACATATCGCGGTAATGATCCTCGAGCGTCAGGAACACGCGCTCGAGCTCCTCACCTGCGGACTCGAGGCCCGAGGTGGTCTTGAGGTCGGCGATGGGCTCGGTGTTGCGGATACCGGCGACGACGTCCTCGCCCTGGGCATTAACCAAAAAGTCACCGTAGAACTCCTTGGTGCCGTCGGCCGGATTACGCGTAAAGGCGACGCCTGTCGCAGAGGTCTCGCCCTTGTTGCCAAAGGCCATGGCCTGCACGTTGACGGCGGTGCCGAGCTCGTCGGAGATGCCGTGCTGTTTGCGATAGATGCAGGCGCGCTCGTTCATCCAGCTGCCAAAGACGGCCTGGATGGCAAGGCGCAGCTGGAGCTCCGGATCGTGTGGGAAGACGGGCTTGCCATCGGCGACCTCGAGCTCGGGATACAGGGCGGCATCGACGTTCTCGGAGAAGATGCCCTTAAAGGTCTCGACGAGTTCCTGCAGGTCCTCGGCCGAAAGCTCGGAATCGACGCGAACGCCGGCGACCAGGCGGGCCTGGGTCAGGGCGTTCTCGAACAGGTCGGCATCGACACCCATGACGACGTTGGAGAACATCTGGATAAAGCGACGATAGCTATCCCAGGCAAAACGCGGGTTCTGCGTCTGCGCGATGAGGCCCTGGACGGAATCGTCATTGAGGCCCAAGTTGAGGACCGTGTCCATCATACCGGGCATGGAGAACGGAGCGCCCGAACGAACCGACACGAGCAGCGGATCGGAGGCGTCGCCGAGCTTCTTGCCGCAGCGGGCCTCGAGGTCCGCCTCGGCGGCAACGATCTCATCGAGTGCGCCCTCGGGCCACACGTTGCCGGCACCGGAGTACTCGACGCAAGTCTGGCAGGTAATGGTAAAGCCACCGGGAACCGGCAGGCCGATACGGCTCATCTCGGCAAGGTTAGCGCCTTTGCCGCCAAGCACGAAGTTCATGGACTTGTCGCCCTCGGTGACACAGGTGCCCTGGGCGTCGGTTCCAAAACGGTAAACCCTCTTGCAATCGCTCACGATACTTCCCCTTCCATGCGCTTACGCGCACGACCGTGGTAACGAATCGACCCGCCAGATGCGGGCCGTGAGGGAACTATACGGCGGGTTTTGAGCGGGCTTAAGCAGAGGATGCGCGGTTTGGTAAACGTGCTAAAACTGGCGGTAAACGGTAGGTAAAGATGGTTACCTTATGAAGATACCAATGCAAGGGAATTGCAGGTCAAATGCAAGTTCTTTGCTAAATCGCTTTACCAATATCGTGCATTATTTTTAGGTAGTCTTTTTGAGACGGTGCATTTTTAGCTACCGAAATGAGTTAACTTTGCTGGGCTCGGCGGGCGGTTCGGCGGGCACGGGCTTCTTGGATTTCCTCCAAGTGGCTAATGATCTCGGCAGCGCTTTCTTCGATGGCCTTGCCGTCGGTGCGCACCACAAAGCAGCCTAGGCGCTTCATGAGCGCACGGGCTTCCTCGAGCTCGCTGCGCACGCTCTCGGGCTCGGCATAGGAGCCGGCGACGGCACGGGCGTAGTCGTCGCCCAAACGACTATCGCGAATCTCGGAAATAACGTCGACGGTCGAAATCAGGCCAAACAAACGCATCGGGTCAACCTCGTAAATCGACTTCGGCGGCTCCATGCCATGGGCCAACGGAACATTGGCAACCTTGTAACCTTGATAGGCCAGATACATCGACAGCGGCGTCTTGGACGTGCGCGATACGCCCAGCAGCACGATATCGGCACCTGACAGATCGTCGCAACCGCGCCCATCATCGTGCTCAACAAAATACTCCATGGCCTCGATGCGATGGAAGTAGCGGTCATCGGTCTTGTGAATCACGCCGGCAACGCCCTTGGGCGGCACACCGATAAGCGACGATAGCACGGCGAGCGTCGGGCCAATCAGGTCGACTGAACGAATATGCAGCATGCCCAGGTAATCGAGCACACGGGCGCGAAGCGCCGGATCGACAATGGTGTGAAACACGGCAATATCGCGATGGTCGGCATCGACGCGCGGCCCCACAAATGACTTGACCTGCTCCACGGAAGTCACCTTGGGCAGACGTAAAACGCGAAAAGCCCCTTCATCAAATTGCCCGGACGCCGCAAGCACCACCTCACAAGCGGTATCGCCGAGCGAGTCGGAGATAACGATAACGGTGGGACGAGCGGTGACCGGGCAATCCATGCGGGGCTCCTTTTGCGCTTACGCGCAGGCTGGCTTACTTTTTGCGGGCAAGCTCACCGATGTTGGCAATGCCGGAGAAAACGGCCTCGAAGCGGTTGAGCAGCTTAAGGCGATTATCGCGGAGCTGCTCGTCCTTGTCCATGACCATAACCTCATCGAAGAAACGGTCGATGGGCGCGCGCAGGGCGGCGAGGGCGGCAAATGCGGCCGGGTAGTCCTCGGCAGCAAGGGCAGCATCGACAGCAGTCTGAGCAGCCTCGGAAGCATCGGCAAGCGCGAGCTCGGCCTCGCCCATCAGGCTGCGGTCGTACTCCGCGCCCAGCTCGGGCTTGGAGATATGCGAGGCACGGGCATAGGCCGTAGCCAGGTTGTCAAAGGTCTCGGCATCGTTCTTGCGGGCCTCGTCGAGGGCGGCGCAGCGGGCGAAGAAGACGGACGGGGCGATGATGTGCACCGCAGAGACGGCGGCAACGGTATCGGCCGGGATCTTTTCGTCGCGGGCCATGCTCACCAGGCGGCCATGGAAGAAGTCGCGAACCTGCTGGGCGACCTTGGCGGCGTCGAACTCAATGCCCTGCTCGCTATAGAGCTCGAGGGCGAAGTCGATGAGCGATGTGGGGTCGATCGGCAGACGGTCGCGCAGGATGTTGATGATGCCGATAGCGGCACGACGCAGCGCGTAGGGGTCGGAGGAGCCGGTCGGGGGCTCGCCGATGGCAAAGATACCGGCGATGGTATCGAGCTTGTCGGCGCAGGCCACGATGCAGCCAGCGGTGCCCTCGGGCAGCTCGTCACCGGCAAAGCGGGGACGATAATGATCGCGAATGGCGTGGGCAACCTCGTCGTTCTCCCCCATCGCGGTGGCGTAGTAACCGCCCATCACGCCCTGCTGGCTCGTGAACTCGACGACGGCGTTGGATACCAAGTCGGCCTTGCACAGGTGCGCGGCGCGAGCGGCATCGGCGGCCAGGTGGGCGCCCAGATGGGCCTCGCGAGCGATGGCAAGCGCGAGTTGCTCAATGCGCTCGGACTTGGCGAGCACGCTACCGAGCTTCTCCTGGAAGGCAACCTTGGCCAGACGCTCACGGAACTCGTCGAGGGAGATCTTCAGGTCCTCCTCGTAGAAGAACTTTGCGTCGTCCAGACGGGCGCGCACGACGCGCTCGTTGCCGTCGATCACGCGCTCGGCGTTCTCGGGCTTGCTGTTGGAGACGACCACGAACTCACGCGTCAGCTTGCCTTCGCCGTCATAGATCGGGAAGTAGCGCTGGTTGGTGAGCATGGACTCGCAGATAATCTCGTGCGGGACCTTGAGGAACTCCTCATCGAAGGTACCGACGAGCACCGTCGGCCACTCGCAGAGGTTAATGACCTCCTCAAAGACCTTCTTGGGCGTGTCGACATGACAGCCGGGGCGAGCGGCCTCGACCTCGGCGATACCGGCGAGGATGGCCTCACGACGACGCTCGGCAGAAAGCACGCCGGCATCCTCGAGCACCTGCTCGTAGACGGCGGGGCTGGCAACTACATGGTCGCCAGGGCCAAGTACGCGATGACCGCGCGTGGTGTTGCCACTCGTCACGTCAGCAAACGACACGGGCACAACGTCCTCGCCCAGAAGGCAGCAAATCCAGCGGACCGGACGCACGAACGTCGCGTGCTCGTGGCCCCAGCGCTGGGAGCGATAGTTGGGCCACTGCAGGCCGGCGATAGTCTTCTCGCACAGAGCGGTCAGAATCGGCGTAGCCGGTGCGGAGGGAATGTTCTTCTCGGCGAACACATACTCGCGACCGTCGGTGTCCTCGCGACGGACCAGGTCCTCGGCAGCCACACCGCACTTGCGGGCAAAGCCCTGGGCGGCCTTGGTGGCGTTACCGTCAGCGTCGAAGGCAATGTTGGCCGCGGGGCCACGCTTGACCTCGTGAACCTCATCGGTCGCGGTGGCGACGTCGGCAACGAGTGCAGCCAGACGACGCGGGCTCGAGATCACGCGGACCTCGCCGTGGGCCAGACCGGCCTCATCGAGACCCTTGGCGATCATGGTGCCAAGCTGCTTGACGGCATTGTTCAGCGGTGCAGAGGGCATTTCCTCCGTACCGATCTCAAACAGGAAATCCTTAGCGTCTGCCATGGCTTACGCCACCTCGCCTTCCTGGTCGGCATTCTCGTTGACTCCGGCGACCTCGGCCATGTAGGCCTCGCAGCACGCCTTGGCGACGGCGCGGACGCGCAGGATGTAGTTGGCACGCTCGACCGCGGACAGTGCGCCGCGGGCATCGAGCAGGTTGAAGGCATGGCTGCACTTCATGACGCAGTCGTAAGCGGGCAGCGGCAGCTTGCGCTCAAGGCAGGAGTGGCACTCGGCCTCGTAGTCGTCAAACTTCTGACGCATCATCTCGACGTTGGCGACCTCAAAGTTGTAGGCGCTAAACTCGCGCTCGTTCTCCAGGAACACGTCGCCATAGGTCATCGGCGTGCCATCGGGCAGATAGCTCCACACCAGGTCGTAGACGGAGTTGACGCCCTGAGCGTACATGGCGATGCGCTCCAGACCATAGGTAATCTCGACGGGCACAGGGTCGACCTCGATGCCGCCCACCTGCTGGAAGTACGTAAACTGCGTGACCTCCATGCCGTTGAGCCAGACCTCCCAGCCAAGGCCCCAGGCGCCGAGCGTCGGGCTCTCCCAGTCGTCCTCGACAAAACGGACGTCATGGTCGTTGGGGTCCAGACCGATAGCGGCAAGAGACCCCAGGTAAAGCTCCTGGGCGTTGACCGGCGAGGGCTTAATGAGCACCTGGAACTGATAGTAGTGCTGCATGCGGTTGGGATTCTCGCCGTAGCGGCCGTCGGCAGGACGGCGGCAAGGCTGAGCGTAGCAGGTGCGCCACTCGGCGGGACCGAGCGAGCGCAACGTGGTCGCGGTGTGGAAGGTACCGGCACCGACCTCGGAGTCATAGGGCTGCATAATGACGCAGCCCTGCTCGCCCCAGTACTGCTGGAGGCGCAGGATGATGTCTTGGAAGGAAAGCGATGAAGCGTTCATGCCTCTAATATCCCCTCGTCGAAACGATTACACGGTTAGGTACTGTACTATAGCGGTTTTTAGTCGATAGTGCCGATGCGGTTGAGCGGCCAGTAGCGCACAAGCGCCACGGCGATCAAATCAGAGCGATCGACGGGACCAAAGTAGCGTGAGTCGGCAGAGTTTTCGCGGTTATCACCCATCACCCACACGCACCCGTCGGGAACGGTGTAGGGATAGCTTACCTGAGCGCCGGGAGCCTGGACCGAAAGCGGCCAGCTCATGCCGGTCGTGTAGCCCTCGTCGAGCGCCTGGCCGTCAACGACCACCTTGCCGTCCTGAAGGTCGACCGTCTGGCCGGCCGTGGCAATAACACGCTTGACGAGAACATCGTGCTCGGAGGTGCCATCGGGGTTGTGGAACACCACGATATCGCCTTGGCTGACGGGCTGGCCGAGCTCAAGGCTCACCTTTTGCGCCAAGATCTGGTCGCCGATCTCGATCGTGGACTCCATGGAGCCGGTGGGCACCACAAAGGGTTCGACCACAAACGAGCGAATCAAGAAGGTAGCGACCAGTGCGATCGCAACGACCGCGATCCACTCAAACGCACCCTTCAGCACGGAATTCTGCGAAGGAACCATTCTCACTCCTCGCTCTGCGAATACGATGCGTCCAGGATGTCCTGCGCGTATGCGCGCTCCTCGGGCGTAAGCCGCGCCGTCTCGATCAGGTCGGGACGCCAGCGGCAGGTGCGCTCGATGGCATTCTTGCGGCGCCAAGCGTCAACCTTGGCATGGTCGCCGCTCACGAGCACCGGCGGCACGCCCTCGCCGTTGAACTCGGCGGGACGGGTGTACTGAGCGTACTCGAGCAGGCCACCGTCCTCGGCTGTCGAGAACGACTCATCTACGTTGCTCATCTCGTCGCCAAGGGCGCCGGGAATCAGGCGCACGACGGCATCGGCAACGACCATAGCGGGAAGCTCTCCGCCCGTGAGCACGTAGTCGCCAATCGACAGGCGCTCGTCGGCATACGCATACGCGCGCTCGTCGACGCCCTCGTAGCGGCTACATACAAACAGCAGACGCTCGCTATTGAGCAGGCGCTCGGCCACATGCTGCGTAAAGGGCTCGCCGCAGGGCGTAAAGAACACCACGGTGGGCTTGGGACCCTCGGAGCTAATAGCCTCGATGGCCTCGGCGATGGGCTCGACCTTCATGAGCATGCCCTGCCCGCCGCCGTACGGCTCGTCATCGACGGTACGATGGCGGTCGTGCGTCCAGTCGCGCAGGTTATACGCCTTAAAATCAAAAAGGCCGGCCTTGCGGGCGCGGCCCAAGATCGATGTGGACATGACGGGCTCAAACATCTCGGGAAAGACCGAAAGGGTCTCGATCAGCATGTTGTCCTCCCTACTTGTCCATATCGATCAGGCCGTCCATAACGTGGACGGAAATTGTTCCTGTGTCGGGAAGATCGAGCACGACCTGCTCGATCACGGGAATCAGTACCTCGCCGTACCGATCACCCTCGACAACCCAAACATCGTTGGCGGGCGTCGACATGATCTCGACGATCGTACCGAGCGAACCGAAGCGCTCGTCGACCACCTCGCGACCCATCAGGTCGGTATAGGCAGCGTCGAGCGAATCGAGATCAAAGTCGTCACGATTTGCTAGCACGTAGCATCCCGTGATGCCCTCGGCGGCCGTCAAGTCGTCAATGCCCTCAAACGAGACCAGATCGCCATCGCCCGTATCGGTGACGGACACGACCGTGCAAAAGCGGTCGCGCTTGAGCGCCGGCGGCGTCAGGGCGACGCGCATACCAGGCTCTAATACAGAAGGAAGCCCCCGCAGCGGCTGCGCGAGGACCTCCCCCTTCCTTCCGTGCGGCTTGACAACACGGGCGATGTTTTTGTACTGGGACCTCAAGGTCCTAGCCCAGAACCTCTACCTCGACAGCAGTGTCGAGGCGAGCGGCCAGTGCACGGGCGAGCGTGCGAATGGCCTTGATGGTACGGCCACGACGGCCGATGACCTTAGCGACGTCATCCTCGGCGACCGAAACCTCAATCGTAGAGGCGTCGTCACCATCGATGACCTCAAGGCTCACGGAATCCGGGTCGTCGACGATCTGAACAACGAGATATTCGACGAGATCAGCGATGCGATCTGAGAGCATTGCCTCACCCTCGAGCTGTGCAGCGTCAACCTCAGGCACGATTTACTCCTCGGCGCCCTCAGCGGCCTCAGCGGCAGCCTTAGCGGCCTCGGCCTCTTTGGCGAGCTGCTTCTTGGACTTCTTGACGACGGTCTCGGTCTTTTCGCCCTCGTTGGCGGCCTTGACCAGAGCGGCGACGGCGTCGGTGAGCTGAGCGCCCTTGGACTGCCAGTCGGCGATCTTCTCGAGGTCGAGGTTGATGGTCTTGGGGGCGGTCATCGGGTTGTAGCGGCCAACCTCCTCGATGATACGACCGTCACGCGGGGCGCGGGAATCGGCGACGACGACACGGTAGTACGGACGCTTCTTAGCGCCGTGACGAGCAAGGCGAATCTTGACTGCCAAAGGAAACTCCTCCAACCAAGCAGCTTTAGGCTGCAACTACAAACAAACAGTTGAACATAATACGCCATCGACGCGGGCAGGTGAAGTCCGTGAGACCAACTTCTTCGGTGTAGTCGAGGGCAAATCCATATCTTAGACAAGAATTCGGGATTTGCAAGCACATACACGCACCCCACATGAGCTGCGCGGTATACTCATGATATGGAAAGACGCGAACATACATACGGTTATGAGGATGCCATGGGCGTCACGCCGCCTCCCTGGGCGGGTCCGGCGGTGGGCCTGATGGACCTCGATGCGTTTTTTGCGAGCGTGGAGATGCTCGATCATCCCGAATGGCGCGGAAAGCCACTCGTCGTGGGCGGAGACGCCGATTCGCGTGGCGTCGTGTCCACGTGTTCGTATGAGGCGCGTCGCTTTGGCGTGCACTCTGCCATGGCCTCGGCCGAGGCGCGGCGCTTGTGCCCGCAAGCCATTTGGACGCACGGGCACTTTGATCGCTACCGCGAGGTGAGCGCGCAGGTCATGGCGATTCTCGCCGACGAGACGCCGCGCGTTGAGCGCGTATCCATCGACGAAGCCTTTATCGATATCACGCCGGGTCGCTTTGCGCCCGAAGACCCGCTACTGGTTGCGCGGCGTATAAGCGACCGCGTGGCAGCGCTGGGAGTGACGTGCTCCATTGGCGTGGGCTGTAACAAGACGGTCGCAAAGATCGCAAGCGAACGGGATAAGCCGTTTGGGCTGACCATCGTGCGCCCCGGAACCGAGCAGCGCTTTTTGGCCGCGCTGCCGGTATCTGCCATGAGCGGCATCGGGCGCTCGGCCGAGGAGCGACTGCGCCGCATGCGCATCTACACCCTCGGCGAGCTATCACGTGCACCGGAATCCACCTTGGCATCTATTTTTGGCGTCAACGGCGAGCGCATGCGCCAGCGTGCACTGGGACTCGAAATCTCCGAAGTCACGAGTCTCGATGAAGAGCGCGAGGTCAAGTCGGTCAGCAATGAACGCACCTTTGCTAAAGATTTGACTGAGCGTGGGGATATTGAGGCGGCGATTGCGCTGTTGGGAGAGTCAGTGGGACGCCGTCTGCGCCGTCAGGGGCTGACGGGTGCCACGGTAACGCTCAAGCTCAAGTATTCGTATGGCAGTGGGCGTACGGCACAGCGCCGGCTGCCTCATCCAACCGACGATGAAAACATCTTCGTGGCGGTTGCACTCGAACTGCTCGACAACATCTGGCAGGAAGGCATGCATGTTCGCTTAGCGGGCATCGGCATGAGCGACTTCGACCACCAAGGCGGCATCCAAACCGACCTGTTCTGCGAGATCGATGACCGCGGGGCCCAATCCAGCGACCGACGCGACCTCTCCGTCGCCATCGACGCCGTCCGAGACAAATTCGGCGACAGCGCCCTTTCCTTCGGCCGCCAATCCCGCTTCAACGATTAACCGCCTTTGGGCAAAAAGAAAGCCGGGCAGGTGCGGAAAACCGCAACTGCCCGGCGATATGCGTGAGGCTAGCTAAACCCCGTCTCAAATGAGCTACTAGAGGAGGTTGAGGGGGAGCTGGGGAGCGTCACCCCAGAGCTTTTCGAGACGGTAGAAGTCGCGCGCCTCGGGAGTGAAGACGTGGACGACAACCGAACCATAGTCCATGAGCATCCAGGTCTTCTGCTCGCGACCCTCGATGGAGAACGGGTGCTCGCCGCAAGCCTCGGCGACCTTCTCCTCGATCTCGTCGACGATAGAATCGACCTGGCGGTTGTTGGTACCGGTGGCAAGCACAAAGTAGTCGCATACGTCGGAAAGCTCGGTCAAGTCGAGCACCTGAACGTCCTCGCCCTTCTTGTCGTAGGCGGCCTGCGCGGCGGCGCGGGCGACATCCTCGGCGGCGACACCGCTCGCGGACAGCGAGGCGGCGGTGCGGTCGGACGTGGCGACGAAGCTCTTGTGCTCCACACCTTCAAGAATCTGCTCGTCGGTCATGGTCTCGTCGGCCATGGAATACCTCTTTCTAGACAGCCCGAGCTAGCGCAGCTGGGCGTAATGGTTGTAAATCGAAATAGCCGTGGGATAAAGATAGCGCCCGGACTGGATCACATAGACCAGACCCTGCGCAAAACAGGAGAAGAACAACTCATCGAGCGTCGACTCCCCCACCATCTTGCGCAACGCATGGGCATAGTCGCCGTGGCGGTTGGGCTCGATGGCGTCGGCCACAAAGACCACCATATCGAGCGGCGTCATGTCGCAGGCACCCACGGTGTGACGGTCGACAGCCTGGAAAACGGCCAACGACAACTCAGGGAAAAGCTGCGGAAGCTCATAGGCGGCAACAGGGCCATGCAAAAGCGGCGTCGCGGCGGAAGGAGAGCCGGCAATCTTAATGCCGTAGTGCAGAGCGCGCGTGACCAGCTCGTCGTCGGAAAGCACCTTGTCCCAGTCATGGATCAGGCCGGCGGCAGCGGCATCAAAGCGGTCAACGCCGTAGACCTCGGCCAGATGAAGTGCGGTCTCAGCAACACCCAGCGAATGCACATAGCGCTTGCGCTTATCCTTCATGCGAACATCGAGCAGCTCTTGAATGCGCTTGAGCAGCGCGCGCTCATCGCCCTCAAACTGATCCTCTACCGACAACGTAGACCCCCATCACTCAAAATCTTCTTGGCCCAAATCGGCATATAGCCTGCGTTTGCGAATGTAGCCGAGCACGGACTCGCTCGTAAGATAGCGCACGCTCATGCCGCGGGCAACTCGCTTACGAATGTTCGTCGAGCTGATCGCCAGCGCCGGAATCTGAATATAGCGCACGTCGAACGGCAGCCCCGACTCTTTGATTCGGGCACGCGCCGTATCGATATCAAAGCCCGGTCGCGTCGCCGCAATAAAGGTAGCAAGCTCAGCGATTCGTTCGGCATCATGCCAGGTCACAATATCGATAATCGCGTCGGCGCCCGTAATAAAGTAGAGCTTTACCTGCGGCGGGTAAAAGTCGCGAAGGGCATGAAGCGTATCGGCCGTATAGGTTACGCCCGGGCGGTCGATCTCGAACCGGCTCGCCAAAAAGGCCGGGTTCGCGGCGGTGGCGAGGACCGTCATGGCATAACGGTCCTCGGCAGGCGTAACCGGCTTGTCAAGCTTAAAGGCAGGAGAACCCGCCGGCATAAAGAGCACGGCATCCAAGTCGAGGGACTCACGCGCCTGCTCGGCGGTCACCAGGTGCCCGTAATGGATGGGATCAAAGGTGCCACCCATAATGCCGAGCCTAAACTCCTGCCCGTCCTCTAGAGGAAGCTCGGGCAGACCGATTCCACCGCGCAGCGACATGGCCTACTCGCCCTCCGAGGTCTCGGCATCGCCCGCGGCATCCGCCGCATCGACAACCTCGACGCCCTCATCCGCAGCATCGGCCACGTCAATTGCCTCGACGGCAACGTCCTCGCCAGCATCCTCGAGCTCCTCGTACTCCGAGAAGTCCTCAGCTCCCTCAAAGTCAAAGGCACGCTGGCAAATGCGGACCTCGTCACCCGCACGGCAACCAGCCTTCTCGAGCGCGTCGTCAACACCCATACGCGCAAACTTATGCTGCAGGTAAATGACGGCTTCCTCGTTTTCCCAGTCGGTCTGAATGACCATGCGCTCGATGGCACGACCGACCACGCGGAAGGCACCGGGCTCTTCCTGGACAATGCGGAAACGCTTCTCACGCTGCAAGCGACGGCGCTCCCACTCCTCGTCGCGCAGAACGACCGGCTCATCCGAGACAGCCAACTCGGCGCGAAGCTTAGCCACCTGCTCGCCCACGGCAAGCATCAGCGTGTTGAGGCCGGCACCCGTCACAGCAGACACGGCAAAGAACATATGTCCATCGTCGAGCGCTGCGCGCTTGAGGTCGGCAATCTTGTCGGCCGTGCCCGGCGCATCGCACTTGTTGGCAACGACGATCTGCGGACGCTCCGAGAGCTCGGCGCCATACTGCTCGAGCTCGCGGTTGATGATGTGGTAATCCTCGACCGGATCGCGATCCTCAAAACCACCCGTCATGTCGACGACATGCATGATCAGAGCCGTACGCTCAATGTGGCGCAGGAACTGGTGACCCAGGCCCTTGCCCTCGCTCGCGCCTTCGATAAGACCGGGGACGTCGGCAACGACGTAAGAATATTCGCCGGCACGCACCATGCCGAGGTTCGGCACGAGCGTGGTAAACGGGTAGTCGGCGATCTTGGGGCGGGCGGCACTCATGCGCGCGATGAGAGATGACTTACCCACCGAGGGGAAGCCCACGAGCGCGGCATCGGCCATGAGCTTCATCTCGAGCTCGATCCAGTGCTCCTCGGCCGGCTCGCCCAGCTGGGCGAACGCGGGCGCGCGGCGCACCGACGTCACAAAGTGCGTATTGCCGAGACCACCGGCGCCACCAGGGGCCACGACAACGCGCTCGCCATCATGCACCAGATCGGCAATCTCGAACATCGGGGTCTGCGTCTCGGGGTCGAGCTCGCGCACCACGGTACCCATAGGGACCTTGAGAATCAGGTCCTCGCCGCTCTTGCCGTTACGACGGGCACCCTGCCCGTGCGTGCCGCGCTCGGCGCGAAAGTGATGCTTAAAGCGGTAATCGATCAGCGAAGACAACTGAGCATCGGCCTGGATGACGACATTGCCGCCACGACCGCCGTCGCCGCCATCGGGGCCGCCCTTGGGGACAAATGCCTCGCGCCTAAACGACATGCATCCGGCTCCGCCGTCGCCGCCGCACACGTTAATGCGGCTGATATCGGTGAACTGTGACAACAGAATCGCCTCCTACAAAAAAGAGGGAGACCCTTGAATCCTAAAACTCAAGTGCCTCCCACATATGTGCTCTATGAAGGGTGAATTACGCGTTCGCGAGCGGGCGTACGCTGACCCTGTGCTTGATACCCTTGTGGAACTCAACGGTACCGTCGACCAGCGCGAACAGCGTGTCGTCCTTACCACGGCCAACGTTCTCACCCGGGTGGATGTGCGTGCCGTGCTGACGGACGAGAATCGTGCCCGTGGTTACCGTCTGGCCGGCATAGCGCTTCGTGCCAAGGCGCTGACCGCGGGAGTCACGGCCATTACGGGAGGAACCGAGTCCTTTTTTGTGTGCCATTGTGTATACCTACTCTTTCGTTACGAGTGTAATCTACTCGGCGACGGGAGCCTCGGCAACAGCCTCAGCCTCTGCCTTGACAGCCTTCTTGGCGCGGGAGGTAGCCTGAACCTTCACAATCTTCAGCTTGGTGAGCTGCTGACGGTGACCCTTCAGACGACGATAGCGCTTACGCTTGTGGAACTTGAAGACCAGCTGCTTCTCGCCCTTGAACTGCTCAACGATCTGAGCGGTAACCTTGGCCTTGGCCAGCTTGTCGGGATCGGTGACGATCTTCTTACCATCGTTGAGGAAGATAACCGGCAGGGTGACCTTGTCGCCCTCATTGCCCTCGATCTTCTCGACGGTGATGACATCGTCGGTGGCGACCTTGTACTGCTTGCCGCCCGTGTTAACGATTGCGTACATGTTTACTTGCCCTTCATGCATCAGTTAGTGCAACAGCCGAATATAGTAGCAGGCGAAAATACCCCCGTCAACGAGTATGTGGAGCAAATCCACAAGTTCGCACAGGTATGGGGCTGACGAGTCGGCCCTCGTCGTCCTCGCATGCTTGATTCTGACGCTCGACATCGTAGGAGCAGATGGTCACGAGGTCTTGCATACCGGTGGAAACAATAGGTGCATCCACGCCCGGGGTCAAGCCCTGCAACAAAACATCAGCAGCAGAAAGCAAAATTTCCGGACGCATGGAGCCTTCGTTGTCGGCATGGGTGTCGAGCATGAGCACCAAATGGTCCGGGCGCTCCCCCGCCGTGAGCTCATAGCCAACGAGCGTGTGATCCAAATCCAAGCGCTTGCTCTTTTTTCCGCGCGCGTAGTCGATGCCATGGTCCGCGCGCAGCATGTCGATCGCACGACGCACCTCATCGGCGCTTACGGGCGCCTCGGGATCCAAGTGCAGGTCGATGCGGTACGACAGGCGCGTGAGCTGCGCCGTCAACGCCGGCGTGCGCACGTCGATGTACGCCGCCTCGATGGGCGCCAGATCGGCCGGAGACGCCGCAGCCAGGCGCCCAAACGCCTCGTCGAGCGCCACGAACTCGGTCATAAACAGGTCATACCACTCGCAGGTCGATGACGTACCCACCGGTAGCGCCGAAGAGAAGCCCACGCGCATGTGCGGAGAGAAGCCCTGCGTGACGGCATAGGGAAGTCCCGCACGGCGCACGATGCGCTCAATGGTATGGATTACTTCGAGATGGCCCAGGTACTTAAGGCGATCGCGCTTGCCATAGCGAACACGAAACCTAAAGAGCGAGGGGTTGTCGGTCAGGCGCTCACTCATGCGCGATCACCCATCAATACATTCTTGGCGTGGAGCGTGGGGCAGATTCCGCAGCCGGTGCACGACGTGCGGGTGCAGTCGGGAGTCGTAACGCCCTCGAGCGAGCGACGGTACTCGCGCTCGAGGAAGCCACGCGTACAGCCAGGGCTCACATGCTCCCACGGCAGGCGCCAGTCCAACTCGTAGGGCAGGTGCACGAGCTCATTGAGGTCGATGCCGTTTTTGGCAGCAGCTTCCTTCCAGTTATCGAGCGAGAAATGCTCTACCCAGGCGTCAAAGCGAGAGCCCGAGCGCCAAGCATCGATGATGACGGGCGTCATGTCACGACCGGCGCGGGACAGCGCGGCCTCGATGAGCGAGGTCTCGGCATCGTGGTAATGCACGCGGACGGCACGGTTGCGAACGCTCGTGATAAGCAGCTTCTGGCGACGCTTGACGTCGTCGTAGTCGAGCTGCGGGCACCACTGGAACGGCGTGGCAGCCTTGGGGATAAAGACCGAAACCGAGATCGACACCGAGATCGAGCCGCGACGAGCCTTGGGCACCACGGAACGACCGAGTTCCAGCACGTGATCGGCCAGATTGGCGATGGCCACGATGTCCTCATCGCGCTCGCCGGGAAGGCCCATCATAAAGTAGAGCTTCATGCGGTTCCAACCGGCCTCGAAGGCCGCCTTGGCCGCACGGTCCAGGTCCTCCTCGGTCACGTTCTTGTTAATGATATCGCGCATGCGCTGGCTGCCGGCCTCGGGCGCGAACGTCAAGCCGCCCTTCTTTTCGCCGGCGACCGACTCGGCCATATCCACGCCAAACGAATCCAGGCGCTGCGACGGAATAGACACGCGAATACCCGTATCCTCCAGGCGGCGGTTGAGCCTGCCGAGCACGTCGCGAATGCAGGAGTGGTCGGTCGTGGAGAGCGAGGTCAGCGACACCTCGTCATAGCCGGTCTTTTCCAGACCCTGAATCACCGACGAGACGATCTGGTCGGCCGAGCGCTCGCGCACCGGGCGATACGTCATGCCGGCCTGACAAAAACGACAGCCGCGGGCGCAGCCGCGCAGGATCTCGATAGACAGGCGGTCGTGAACCAGCTGCGCATAGGGTACACACGACTGCGACAGCGGATTCGTGGCGCCGAAATCCTCGACGACGCGCTTGTAGACCAAGGTCGGCGCATCCTTGCCCTCACGCGGCACGGTGTAGCCATGCGGCGAGCAAGGCTCGTCGTGACAAACCTCATAGAGCGACGGCACGTAGTTGCCGGCAATGGATGCAAGCTGCTCGACAATCTGCGCGCGCGGGACTCCTTCGTCACGCAGACGGCGATGCAACTGGCAGGTCTCGAGCAGCGATTCCTCGCCCTCGCCGATGAGGATGGCATCGAAGAAGGCCGCGTACGGCTCGGGGTTGTACACCGAGGGGCCGCCGGCGATGATAATGGGGTCGTCCTCGGTGCGGTCAGCCGCTAACAGCGGAATACCAGCGAGGTCGAGTGCCTCGAGGAAGTTCGTTACCGCCATCTCGTGCGGCACATGCAGGCCGACGATATCAAACGAAGCAACCGGCGCTGCACCCTCGAGCGAGAGCAGCGGAATGCCTGCCTCGCGCATGGCGTCACCCATATCGGGCCACGGCACATAGCCGCGCTCGCAGGAGATGCCCTCGGCCTGGTTAAGGATGTTGTAGAGGATGGCGATGCCCTGGTTGGGCAGACCGACCTCGTACACATCCGGGTAGATCAGGCAGCAACGGTAGTCGGCATCGGCCTTGGAAAGCGTGCCCCACTCGTGATCGATATAGCGGCTCGGTTTCTCGACCTTGGCGAGCAGCGGCTCAATTAAATGAAAACAGTCTTGGTATGCAACGCGCAACGGAAAACCCCTAAGCTGCGAGATCGGATGCGTCCTGGTAGGACGCCATAGGACGGGTAGCGCCCGCGACCGTGGTCACCAGATCGCGAACGCGGGAGAACGTGGCAGTGACCACCTCGTTGGCACGGCTGTAGTCGACATCGCGCTCGTAGAGCGAAACGAGCGCACGGCCCATGCCATAGGTGCCCGCGGCAGCAGTGAGCGCCTTGACGGCAAACCCAATATGCGGCGTCTGCTTGACGAGCGCGCGGGTGACCGCGCGGATCACAAGACCGCCGGCAAGCACGCCCGCGACCTCGTAGCCACGCTCTGGCTTAATGCCGCGTCCAAAGACGGCAGCGAGCTCAAAGAGCATGCCCACCTGCGCCAGCGCCATAACGGGATAATCGGCGCCCGGCAAAAACACGAGCGCACCGGTCGCCATATTGGTGAGCGCGCACGAGGTGATGATACGATTGGCCGCCGCGATGCGCATGAAGGCAAAGTTCGCCGCAAAAGCCGTTTCCTTGTCGGTGCGATCGAGAATCCAGCGGGCAAGCGTCTCGAGCAGATACGTCTTATCGGTTGCCGCTACCACGCCAAGCATGGGCGTGGACTCCTCGATAAACGGCACCTCCACAGCAGACTCGGCGAGCACGCACACGGGCGCGCCAGCGATCACGAGCTCCTGCACGGCACTCTCCAAGCGGTCGGAACCACACGAGAGCACCAGCACCACATCGGTATCGGTCTTTGGAGCAATTCGCTCCTCCCCCAGACGCTCGACGCGCACAATGCCCGAGGTCGTCTGCGGCACAAAGGCGTCACGCACCGTCTCGGCCAGAAAGCGCGAGGCGGACGAATCCAGATAGACCGAGACGCGCACCGGCGTATCGGAATCCTTCTTAACGGACGCGCCCATCTTAAAAGCGCGGGTCAGCTTATCTACGGGAATTTTCATAGCAAACCCCTCCAGCGGTTACGCGGCGCCCGAACGATGCCGCCATATGGATTGTACGATACCCACCGTCAACAGCTGAATCATCATCGAAGACGAACCGAAGCTAATAAACGGTAGCGGAATGCCGGTAATCGGCATCATGCCGATGCACATGCCGATGTTTTCGAAAGTCTGGAACGCCCACATGCCAACGATGCCCACGCACGAAAGACGCAAAAACAACGACTCACACTTAAAGGCGACGCGAATCGTCGAAAAGATCAACAGCACGTAGAGGCACAGGAGCAAAAAGGAACCGCAAAAGCCAAAGGTCTCGGACAGGAAGGCGAAGACGAAGTCGGTGTGGAACTCAGGCAGAAAGCCGCCGGCCGACTGCGTCGCATGGCCCAAACCTTTACCAAAGAAGCCGCCCGAGCCAACGGCGATAAGCGACTGCTGCAGGTTGTAGGCATCATCCGAATCGGCATTATCGGGGTCGATAAAGACCGTCAGACGGTTCATCTGATACTGCTTGATGAGCACATCATGGCCGAGCAACGAATCAAAGACCGAATCGAGCGCCAGGACGAGGGCCACCAGGCCCACGAGCAGGGCCAGGGTCGACAGCACCCATTCGCGGCGCGCACCGCTCATACAAATGACGATGGCGCCCGAAACCAGCACGACCAGGCCCGAGCCCAGGTCACCCATGGCAACGACGGCCAAAAACGGAATAGACAGCATGCCGCAGAGCTTGACGTAGTCGCGAACGGTATCGATGCGACCGTTATACTGCGAACCAAGCGTAGCAATAAAGAAGATGGTGATGAGCTTGGCAAGCTCAACCGGCTGGAATGTCAAGCCGATACCGGGAATCTTGATCCAGCCCGTCATGCCCAGACCGCCCGTATAGGACAGACCCGGAATCTTGGGCGAGAAGATCACGATCAGGTCGATGACGAGCAACGCCGTCGAGAAATTGGAAATACCGCGCAGGTCGGTACGCCAGACCAACACCGCCAGCACCGCACCGATGCCGATTCCCAGCAGATGTCGTGAGAACGAGGCATCGGCCTTAAACTGCGAAGCCGACCAGATGATGATGGCACCGTAGGCGACGAGCGCCACAGTAGCCACGAGCACACCGATATGCACCTTTTGGCGAAACGTGCCGCGCGAGGCCGAGAGTTGCTTGTTGACGCGGTCCAGGCTGCTGCGAGAGCCGGTCTTGGTTGAACGGAACAGATCCGCCGGAGAAAAATCCATCGCAACCTCCTATCGAACCGAAGAATCGCCCGAGGCCGAAGAGGTATCGGGCTCGTCATAAATCACGCCGAGAACGTCACGCACGACATGCATCGCGGTATCTGAGCCGCCGCCGCCCTGCTCCAGGACAGTAGCGATGACGTACTTGGGATCATCGGCCGGTGCATAGGCGCAGAACCACGCGTATTCGTCCTCGCCGCTTTTCTCGCCCGTGCCCGACTTGCCGTATACCTGCGGCGTCAGGGTGCCAAAGTGCGCCGCTAGGGACGTCGATGCCGTGTAAATTACGTCGTGCATGCCGTTGCGGACAAGAGTCAAATCCGAATCGCTGTTGATCTTGGCCTCTAGGCGCTTCTTCTTGCCCTTGCCGTTGTACTTATAGGCATCGCCGTCGCCATCGCGCGACACGGCAGACAAAAACACGTGAGGCACGTACTGTTTGCCGCCGTTGGCAAGACCCATATAGGCACACGCCATCTGCAGGGGCGTCACCAAAATGTCACCCTGACCGATGGCAATGTTGGTCATATCGCCGGCATTCCACTTGCGGTCCTCGGCAGATGCGTCGGTGAAGTACGACTCTTTCCACTCGGCATCGGGAATACGGCCCGCGCCCTCACTCGGCAGATCGATACCGCAGGTCTTGCCTAGACCCCAGCGACGAAAGACCTCCTGCAGGCCCTCGGGATGTTGCTCGTCATAAAAGAACGCCTTGCCCATGTCGTAGAAGACGGGGTCGCACGAGTTGGCGATACCCGACTGCAGCGTCATGGTGCCGTGGCCAGACGTCAGCCAGCAGCGCTTGCCCCAAGCCTTGCCCAGGCCCGTCCAATAGCCCGTGCAGTTGGTTGTCTGCGTTGAAGTGTAGGTTCCAAACTCAAGACCGGCCAGCGCCGAGAGCGGTTTGATGGTCGAGGCCGACATGTACTGTCCGCTAATGGCGCGGTTGAGCAGCGGGTGCGAACCCTTGTCATCATTGAGCTCGGTCCACACGTCATTTGAGACGCCGCCGATAAAGACGGACGGATCGAACTTGGGCTGGCTCGCCATGCCCAGGATCTCGCCATTGTTGGGATCGAGACACACCACAGCGCCGTTGCCGGCATTGCTGTAGCCAGTGGTCTTGGCAAGCTCGATAGCGCTCGCCAGTGCCGTCTCACAGGCCTGTTGGATCTTAAGGTCGAGCGTGAGCTTAATGTCGGAGCCGGCCTTCGCGGGCACGGCGCCGGCCTGACCGGTCACATTGCCCGAGGCATCGACCTTGACGGTCTGCTCGCCACGAATACCCTGCAGCAGGTTTTCGTAGTAGCTCTCAACGCCCGCCTGGCCCACGATATCGCCCGACTGGTACGTAATCTTGCCAGCAGAAGCATCATCATCGCCAGAGGTTTTCTTATTCTGGGCCTCGAGCTGCTCGGAGGTAATGGTGCCGGTATAGCCCAAAATATGGCATGCCGTCTCGCCGTATGGATACTGGCGTTCGGTACGCTCGGCAATCTTGACGCCCGGGAACTCGCCGGCGTGTTCCTTGATATAGGCAACCGTGGAGCGACGGACGTCCGTCGCGATGGTATGCAGGCTCTGAGCGCCCTCTGTATTGTCCTGAATATTGCGAAGGACCGCCACATAAGGCATTCCAAGCACGTTGGCAAGATGGCGAACCAGAACCTCATCCTCGGCAAGGTCGCGGTAGGCCACGACAGCAAGTGAGGGACGGTTCTGGACAAGCGCCACGCCATTGCGGTCGAGGATGCGGCCGCGCACAGCGGGTGTTGTAACGGTGCGAGTCTGATTACTATTGGCCTGCTTCTCGTAATAGTCCGACGAGACCATCTGCATGCCCCACAGCTTGACGGCAAGTGCCGCAAACATCGCGCCCACACCCGTGGTGAGGATGGAAAAGCGGCCCTTAAAGGCGGTCGCCGCGGTATTGCCCTCGCCCTCGGTGGCGCGCGGGGCCGTTCCATGCTGTGTATCGTAGGTAAAACGGGAATCGCCACGACGCATGATGACCAGCGCGACCACGATGGCCACAACCAGCACGATACCGGCGATAATAACCGTCATCTGGGAAGACATCTACGGGCCTCCCCTATTTGAGCTTGCGGGTCTTGGGCTTAAAGCGCATACCCGTCTGGCGTCCGCCACGTGCGGAGAATCCATAGCCGGACTGCGGCACGACGCCGGACATCAAAAACGGAATGGCAACCAGACCCGTCAGGATCGAGGACGGCAGCGCATGGCCGAAGATCGCCACGACAAAGCTCGTCTCCAAACCCATAAACAGCAAGATGATGCTGTAGATCACATTAATGACGAGCGCAAAGGCGCCCACGGTGACGCCGCGCGCACTCGGGGTACCGCCCGTCTGACCGACGGCGCTGTGCACCAGGGCAAAAGAACCCACGGTCAGCAGGAGCGACATAACGCCCACCGGCACGGCAGCGGACAGGTCATAAAACAAGCCGCTGCAAAAACCGCACACGACGGCACGGGTCGGGTCGCCCGAGAACACGCTTAGGCACACCAGGATAATCATGAAGTTGACGCGACCTCCCGCAATGGAGATCTGCGGTGCCAGGCCTGCCTGCAGCAGCACACACACAATGGCGGCGATTACAAACGTGCGGGAGCTCATCCCCTGCTCGTGTAGATCCATGGACATGCCCCCCTATTCGCTCGAGCCAGAATCGGTCGTCTCGGACGTATCGGAACTGTCATCCGAGCTCTCGTCCTTCGTCTTGGTCGCAGCATCGCGCGACATTCCCTGCGGCGTGCTGTTGGCCGTGCTCACGTCCTCATCCGAGGCCGACTGTTCGTCGGTCAGCGAGGTAATGACCAGCACTTCCTCGTTGTTCTCGGCCGTGGTCTGAGCGCGCACCACAATGGTGTAGTACACGTCGTTTGCCGATTTCTCAACCGACGAGACGGTGCCAAGCGGAAGGCCCTTGGGGAACACGCCACCGATGCCAGAGGTCACGATGATATCGCCAACCTTAACATCGGAGTCGACGCTCACGTACTCAAGACGCAGCGTGCCGTCAGCCTGACCCTGCAGCATACCCTGGGCGCGCGTGTCCTGCACCATGGCGGACACGCCCGAGTTCTCGTCGCCAATCAGGCGCACGGTAGAGGTCTTGGCCGATACCTCGATAATCTGGCCGATAACACCGGCAGAACTCGTCACGGGCATGTTGATGGTAAGGCCGTCGGCAGAGCCCTTGTCGATGGTAACGGTCGAAGTCCAGGCATCGCCGGAGGCACCGACAATACGAGCAGCGGTCGATTTGAGGTTATAGGTCGACTGCAGGCCGACCAGCCCTTCCAGACGCTCAGCAGTCTTTTGAGCCTCGGAGAGCTCGGCAACCTTAGAGGTCAGCTCCTCGTTTTGCTTCTTGAGCTCGTCGAGCGTGTCCTGCGACGCCGTAAGGTTAGAGAACACGTTGCCGATCGCATTGAAGGGAGCCGCCACAGCCGAACCCACAAAGCGCACCGGCGAGGTAATCGTCGTTACGCCCGAACGCACGGCATGAATCGGTCCTGCCTCGCCCTCGCGGATGTAAAACGTGAGCAGCAACACCGAAATCAGGCTGAAAACAATCAACGGGCGCATACCCGTTGATTGTCGCTTGGTATTCAGATTTGTGGAGAAACCCGAAGATCGTGCCAAATGGAATCCACCTTTTGGAAATTAAGCATTGGTCTGGACGAAGCCGCCATCAAACGCATTGGCCTCGAGCACGCGGGCACAGCCGTTAACGACGTTATCGAGCGCCGTGGGGCTGACGTTGACCGAAACACCGGTCTCATCGCGCAGGCGCACGTCGAGACCGCGCAGCAGCGCGCCGCCACCAGTCAGCAAAATGCCGTAGTACATAAGGTCCGAGGCAAGATCGGGAGGCGTAGCGTCGAGTGCGTCCTTGACGGCCTTGGCCATCTCGTCGAGTGGCTTGTTGAGTGCGCGACGAATCTCCTCGCTCTCGATGCGCACGGTCTTGGGCAGACCGGTGATCACGTCGCGGCCGTTGACCTCGACGTCGAGCTCGTCCTTGAGCGGCACGGCGGAGCCGACCTTGATCTTGATGTCCTCTGCCGTACGCTCGCCGATGGCCAGGTTATAGGCATCGCGAACGTGCGTGAGGATGGCCTGATCGAACTCATCACCGGCAATACGGATGGACTGCGAGACGACGATGCCGCCCATAGCGATAACGGCGACCTCGGTGGTACCGCCACCGATGTCGATGACCATGGAGCCGGTGGGTTCCTCGACGGGCAGGTCGGCGCCGATAGCGGCGGCCATAGGCTCTTCGATCAGATAGGCCTGGCGGGCACCGGCCTGGATCGTGGCCTCAAAGACAGCTCGCTTCTCGACCGACGTGACGCCGGAGGGAACGCAGACGACAACGCGCGGACGCGGGGTCCACGGATAGCGCTTCTCGGAAGCCTTGTCGATAAAGTAGCGAAGCATGGCCTCGGTAACGTCGAAGTCGGCGATGACGCCGTCCTTCAGGGGACGAACGGCCACGATGTTGCCGGGCGTACGGCCGAGCATGCGCTTTGCCTCGATACCGACCGCCAGGATGCGCTCGTCGTTCTTGTCGATGGCGACGACGGAGGGCTCGCGAATGACGATGCCCTTGCCGCGCACGGAGACAAGCGTATTTGCGGTGCCGAGGTCGATAGCAAGATCGCCCGCATAGCTACCGAAGAACATATCCATCAAAGAAAACAACGCAACTCCTGATGTGTTGGATGATTGCTGGAAAACTACTAGCTCATCATACTAGCGCAAGCCCGGCACCTCACTTGCGGTGAAGCGCCGGGCAAAGCTAAATCCCATAAGGTCACTACTGGTTGTCAACAGCCGAGAAATCCATATCGAGCGAGGAAACGGCCCAGCCGATATGGTTGTCGGAGCGCACGAATTTGACGGTGTACTCCTGCTCGCCGCCCTTGGACAGCGATGCCTTAACCTTGGCGGTCGTCTCGGTCATGGACTGATCCATGCCCTCGACGGACACGGTGGCACCCTGCGGAATCGAGGAGATGATCATCGACTTGGCGTCCTCGGACAGGCTCGAGGCCAGGCAAGACTCGGCCTTTGCGGTGTCACCGTCGCCGGCAGCCTGGAACAGATCGGTAACGACAGACTCCTGGGACGGGAAACCAAAGCCGCGCGTGTAGGCAAAGCCCAGACCGCCCGCGGCGATCAAAATGAGCAGAAGCAGCACGATGAAGACTTTGAGACCCGTGTGGCGATGGCGACGACGGACCTTGGCCTGCTTGCGATCCTGACGGTCCTGCTGGACCATCTCGGACTCGGACAGCGTAAAGAAGCCGGTGTCCGAGGGATCGGGCATAAACTGACCGGTCGCGCCCGTAGGATCGAGCGGATCGACGGCAGGAGCGTCCATCGCAGGCGCCGGAGCCGTGGCCATAGCCGTCTGGGCAGACAGTGCGGCAAGCGAATCGTGCACGCGGGCAAGCTCATCGGCCTGCTCGGAGGTGAGCTGGTAGATGCCATCGGCAGTAGCGGCGTTAAAGGCGTCGAGTGCGTCGGAGGGACGGCCGGCGGCAGAAAGCGCCTGACCCATGCCGGCGTTGAGCGCACGCGTGTCGTCGCGGGGGCCGGCAAAGTCGATAGCCGTGCGGTAGGTCTCCACGGCATCCGCCGGACGGCCGAGCTTAATGAAGCAACGACCGAGCTCGCCGAGTGCGGCGGCAGGAGCCGGATTGGCGCCGTCGATGGCAGCCTGACGGAAGGCAGTACCCGCGTTGGCATAGTCGCCCGACTGGAACAGCGCGTTACCCAGGCCCAGATAGGCCTTGAACGGCGTGGCATAGGAAGCGTCCTGCGTAGCAGCAGAGAACGCCTGGGCGGCCGTCGTGTAGTCGCCCACGGCGGCGAGCGCCTTGCCGCGGTTGGTGAGCAGTGCGCCGCGCTTGCCATAGGTGCCGTCGTTGAGGGCGGCGGCGTAGGCCTCGGCAGCCTCGGCATACATGCCCAGGTGCATCAAGGCGTTGCCACAAAGGTGATCGGCCTCGCCCATAATCTCATCGGGAGTCTTTGCCGCCCCAAGCATCTGGGCTGCAGCGGAAAAATCACCCGCGCGGTAAGCGGCGCGGCCCTGTTGGATCAGCTGGCTATTCAAGGAAGTCCCCTTTACTCGTGAACGATCTCGACATGAACGATCTCGTCGCCGGCACGCAGCTGCGAAATCACATCGAGACCCTCGACCGTGGTACCAAAGACGGTGTAACCGGAATCGAGGTTATGCTGGGCGCCCAGGCAGAAGTAGAACTGCGAACCCGCGGAATCGGGATCCATGGAGCGTGCCATAGCAAGGGCACCATCGACATGGCTGTTGCGCGGATTGGTGGCAAACTCGCCCTTGATGCAGTAGCCGGGGCCACCGGTACCGGGCATGCCGTCGGGGCCCTCAAGACCGGCAGCGACGTCGGCGCCGGACATATCGCGGGTATTGGGGTCACCGCCCTGAATGACAAAGCCGGGCACATAGCGATGGAACTTAAGGCCATCATAGAAACCCATCGTGGAAAGCTCGCAGAAGTTCGCGACATGAATGGGAGCGCCCTCACCGTCAAACTTGACCTTGATGGTACCCTTCGACGTCTCGATAACGGCGCACTCGTCGCCGGCAAGCTGATACTCGGGCGTGTAGAGCTCTTTCTTAAAACCAAACATGTGGTTCCTTCCTCGTGCGTTTAAAGCATATTTGTACGAATTGTAGCAATAAGCATGCGCTTACATCAATTGCGCACGTAGGTTATGCCGACTATGGCGAACTAATTTTAGGAACGCTGCTGCGGCTTCCAGGAGCCCACATTGGCGTCGTACTGGTTCAGCGCGCTGTTGCCGCCCTGCGCGATGGGCGCCAGGATCTCGCTTTGGTGGGAACTCATCGACTCACCATCAGGAATGGCCAGCGAGATATCCCAGCTCTGGCAGATCACGTCGACACGCTCGTACATCCACTCGGCAAGCTGCTTTAAGTGGGCGATGTCGTCCGCATAGACCGTATCGTCCTGATACTTAAGGTTGTTAAGCTCATCTTGCGTCTTTTTGATCTGGTCGCGCAGGGCGTAGGCACTCTGCGACAGCTCCTGACGGGTGGACAGCGGCGTTCGGAGATAACCGTTGTTAAAGGAATCGATGACCTCGCCGATCTGATCATTGTTGTACGACACAATGGTCTGATACAGGCTGTCGAGCTTGGTGTAGAGCTGATCATCGGTGAGCACGGTTTCTTCCTGGGCCACCTCGGCAGAATCGTCCTGCTTGGTATCGTCCTCAGTCGCCTCGCCCTTTTGGCGCGTGGGGAAGGTCGTCTGCGCGGCCTGGCCAAACTGGTCATAGAAGCCAGGCATGACACCCATGGGATCGGCCGTCACGAACCAATACGCACCACCGCACACGACGGCAAGGACCGCGATGACGATGAGCGGCTTGGGGATATGACGCTTGTGCTTGTGATAGGCGTCCTCGTCGGGATGCACCTTGCGCTTGGGTTTTTGAGCATCGTCATGCAGGGAAACGGGCGTGGGAATATCGACCTTGGGGATACCGAAATCCTTATCGAAAGCCGGCAGCACGCAGGTCTCATTGGGGTCGGCGGCGTCCGAAAGCACCGCAGCGGCAGAGGCTGGCGCATGCGGCACCTCGGTATCGATCTGCTCTTGCGTTAGGCGCGGAAAGCCCGCCGTGCGGCCCGCTGCCAGGTCGGATGCGGCCGCGTCCTCGGAGAGGATGCCCGGAGCGGGGCGTCCGCATTTGGGGCACGTACGATCATGCGGAGAAAGACGGGCACCGCAGCCCTCACAGAACACGAACTCGGTGTGCTCGGGGCCATCGCCCGGACCCACATAGGCGTTGCAGTAGGGGCAGAACGAGGCGCCGTCCTCGATAGTCTTAAGGCAATGCGGGCAGATCACGGCATCCTCTTTTCGAAGCAATTCAAACAATCGAGGTTAGAGCATAACATCGCCACGGCCCCACAGGAACAAGGCACCAATTCAACATCGCCAGGGCGCGTAGCTACTTCTTCTTTTTGCTTGGCATCGAGACTTTGATGCCTTGGGCGGACTTGGTCACGCGAGAGCGCTTGGCTCCGGTACTCTTCTTTTTCTTGGGCTGGGCCTGGGCCACGCCCTCGAGTGCGCGGGCCTCGGCCTCGCGAGCGGTGCGATCTTCGCGGCGCTGCGCCATGTCGGCGGCGACGCGCTTGGCAAAACGTTCGGCCGTCGAGCCCGTCGAGCTCACCTTGCCGCCACCGCGACCCAGGCGGACGCGCACACCGCGGCCAAAACCAGTTGCGGCATGACGACGACGCGGCTTGAGCGAATCCATCATCGTGGCGAGCTTAAAGAACACCGAGCAGGTAAAGACCACGATGACAGCCAAGATAACCATCTGACCCATCGACAGGTTGGCGATGGACAGCAGCCCCGGGAACCCGATAACGCCCACCAAGATGCCGGCGACTACAAACACAAAGAGCACCACACGTAAGGGCGTGAGCGGCTGCGAGATCCGCCAGATCAGGCTGACGCTCGCCGCGCACGACGTAAGCAGGCACATCGTAGACAGCGTGAGCTGGCTAAAGCCAAACACGCGCGCCACAAAGATATCAAGCGCCGCAGCCAAAATGACCGCAATCGACGTTGGCAGTGCACGCTTGAGCACGTTGGTCAAAAACGCACCCTTCACGCGAGCATTGTTGGGCTCCAGGCCCAACACAAAGCCCGGCGCGCCGATGCAGAAGAAGTTGATGAGCGTCATCTGGATGGGCTCGAAGGGGTACGGCGGCAGCGCGATGCACAGCGCCGCCAGGCCCATCGAGAACAGCGTCTTGGTCAGGAACAGCGACGCCGAACGCTGCAGGTTGTTGATGGAGCGACGGCCCTCGGCCACCACGGCGGGCATCGAGGCAAAATCGTTGTCGACGAGTACGATCTCGGCCACGTTGCGCGCGGCATCGGAGCCGGCCGCCATGGCCACGGAGCAGTCGGCCTCCTTAAGCGCCAGCACGTCGTTGACGCCGTCGCCCGTCATGGCCACGGTGTGCTCGCGGCGCTTGAGCGCTTGCACGAGCTCGCGCTTCTGCTGCGGGGTCACACGACCAAAGACATGGTAGCGGTCCACTGCGGCATCGAGCTTGGCCGGCGTATCGAGCGTCGTGGCGTCCACATAAGCGTCCGCCCCCGGCACGCCCACCACGCGCGCGATCGACGACACCGTACGCGGGTCGTCGCCACTGATCACGTTGAGGGTCACGCCCTGCTCGTTAAAGTAGCCGATGGTCTCGGCCGCCGAGGTACGGATCTCGTCGCGGATGGTCACAAAGCCCACGGGCTCGGCCTCGCCCACCATATCGCCATCGGGCGTAAAGCCGTCCACGCGCGCCACCACGAGCACGCGGCAGGTATCGGCAAGCTCGGCCACCCGGTTCTCGACCTGGGCAAACGCACGATCAGAGAGCACAAACTGCGCGGCGCCCATCACATAGGAGCCCTGCGCAAACGAAGCACCACTCCATTTTTTAGACGACGAGAACGGAATGACCGACAGCGGCTCAGACACCTCGACCGGGCGATCGGCGTAATAGTTGAGCAGCGCCTGGCAGGTCTCGTTGGCATCGGCCGAAGTCGCACGCGCGACGTTGGCCAGCGCAAAATCGAGCACCGTGGTATCGACGGGAACGGCCGCCTCGTCCGAGCCGGCGCCTAGGCTCACGCCCTCAACCGGCAGCGGATACGTGCCCTCGACCTCCATGCGGCCCGACGTGATGGTGCCCGTCTTGTCCAGGCACAGCACGTCGACGCGAGCGAGCGTCTCGATGCAGTAGAGCTGCTGCGCCAGCACCTTGCGGCGGGCCAGGCGCACCGTGGCGATGGCGAGCACCGACGAGGTCAGCAGCACCAGGCCTTGCGGGATCATGCCCAGCAGGGCGCCCACCGTGGACAGTAGCGCCGACGAAGGCACATGTCCAGCCAACAGCTCGGAGAAGCACCACGAAAGCGCGCTATCGCCCGGGGTTCCCGCGGCATCCCACAGCTCGCTCACACTTGAGGCAAACAACGCCAAACCGAGCGGGATCATGATGATGCTCGCAAAGCGCACGATGGCGTTAAGCGCGTTCATGATCTCGGAATTGACCTTTTTGACGTACTTGGCCTCGTTATTAATTTTGGCCACGTAGTTGTCGGCGCCGACATGGATCACGCGGGCGCGCAGCAGGCCCGAGTCAATAAAGCTGCCGCTCATGAGCTCGGAACCGGGCTGCTTCTTAATAAGGTCGCTCTCGCCCGTCAGCAGGCTCTCGTTCACGAGCGCCTCGCCGGAAACCACCACGGCGTCAGCGGGAATCTGGTCGCCGCGCCCCAGGCGGATGATGTCGTCGAGCACGATCTGGTCCAAGTCGAGCTCCACCTCGGCACCGTCGCGCACCGCGATGGCCTTCTTAGAGGTCAGCAGCGTGAGCTTATCGACCATCTTCTTGGACCGCATGGATTGAATGACGCCAATAGCGGTATTGAGGAACACCACAAACAGGAACGTCAGGTTCTTAAACGAACCGGTCAAAATGACCAGGAACGCCAAGATCACGTTGATCAAATTGAACAGCGTGCAGAGGTTCTCGATGATGAGCTCTTTGACCGACTTGGTCTTGAGCTCCATGTTGCGGTTGATCTTACCGGCGGCGATGCGCTCCTCGACCTCGGCGGTTGAGAGTCCGCGCTCGATATCCGTTGCTGCCATACCACGTCCCATCACGTCGCGTCGGTATAAGAAAACCGCCCGGACCATGCGAGGTTCGGACGGTCTCACGTTCGATGGTGCCCCATGTTGGATTCGAACCAACGGCCTTCTGCTCCGGAGGCAGACGCTCTAATCCCCTGAGCTAATAGGGCCAACGTTTGGCATTATACCCAAGTGCACCACGGGCTATCAAAATAAAAGAAAAAGCTTTGCAATTCCGAGGAAGACGCGGCGCAACGGCCCACTTTAGAAGGCAAAAGCGAGTCGGATAGTATAAACTCTCATGCACCATATATACACGGCTCGCAATGCGGGCCGTTTTTGCAAGGGTTATCCATCGAGGTGAGAGGCACACCATGATTGCAATTCTAAAGCAGAGCGCCAGCGACGAGGCCGTAAGCCATATCGTCAGCTGGATTGAGAAAAAAGGCCTGAAGACCGACGTCTCGCGCGGCGAGAACGAGACGATCATCGGCCTGGTGGGCGATACGACCAAGATCGACCCGTTCCTGCTCGAGTCCATGGACGTCGTCGAGCGCGTGCAGCGCGTCTCCGAGCCGTTCAAGCGTGCCAACCGCAAGTTCCACCCCGAGGACTCCGTCATCGACTGCGGCCACGGCGTCAAGATCGGCGGCGACCAGTTCCAGGTCATCGCCGGTCCCTGCTCCGTCGAGGGCGAGAACCTCATCCGCATCGCACGCCGCGTGAAGGCCGCCGGCGCCACGATGCTGCGCGGCGGTGCTTACAAGCCCCGCACCTCCCCCTACGCCTACCAGGGCATGGGCCCCGCCGGCCTCGACCTGCTGTGCGAGGCGTCTGCCGAGCTCGACATGCCGATCGTTACCGAGATCATGGACCCACGCGACGTGCAGGTCTTCTTGGACAAGAAGATTGACGTCATGCAGATCGGCGCCCGCAACGCCCAGAACTTCCCCCTGCTCAAGGAGGTCGGCAAGACCCAGACTCCGATCTTGCTCAAGCGCGGCATGTCCGGCACGATCGACGAGCTGCTTATGGCAGCCGAGTACATCATGAGCGAGGGCAACGACAACGTCATCCTGTGCGAGCGCGGCATCCGCACCTTCGAGACCCGCACCCGCAACACATTCGACCTTAACGCCGTGCCGGTGCTGCACCACCTATCGCACCTGCCCGTCGTCGCCGACCCCAGCCACGCCACCGGCTACACCCGCTACGTTGAGCCCATGGCGCTCGCCGCGACCGCCTGCGGTGCCAACGGCCTGGAGATCGAGGTCCACGACGAGCCGAGCCGCGCCTGGTCCGACGGCGCCCAGGCCCTCACCCCCGATCAGTTCGACGACACCATGCGCCGCATCCGAGCCATCCGCGAGGTTGTCTGCCAAGGAACCATGGAGTAGCCCATGGGTACGGTGAGAAACGCGCGCGTTAACCAGGGCGGCCCCAAGTGCGCCGGCATCGTGGGCCTGGGCCTCATCGGCGGCAGTTTTGCCCGCGGCTATGCGCAGGCGGGCGTCCGCGTGCTGGCCTGGGACCCCGATGACGATGTCATGACGGCCGCCAGCATGGGCACTGTCGCCGGAGAGCTCAACGACAAGACACTCGGCGAATGCGACATCATCGTCCTGGCTTGCTACCCCGAGGCCTGCATCGAGTGGCTCGAGGCGCATGCCCAGGCCCTCGCCGACGCCACCGACACCGAGGCCATCATGGGTCCCGTGGTGATCGACACCGTGGGCGTCAAGGGCATCGTGTGCGAACGTGCCTTTGAGCTTGCCCGTAAGCACGGCTTTTACTTTGTGGGCGCACACCCCATGGCGGGCACGCAGTACTCGGGCTACGCACACTCCCGCGCCGACCTGTTCCAGGGCGCGCCACTCGTGCTCGTGCCGCCCGCGGTGGACGATGCGCTCAAACTGGAGCTCTTGGGCCAGGTGCGCGAGATGGTGCGCCCCTTGGGCTTTGGCAAGTTCACCGTGACCAGCGCCGCCGAGCACGACCGCGTCATCGCCTTCACGAGCCAGCTTGCGCACGTGGTGTCCAACGCCTACGTAAAGAGCCCCACTGCCCAGGTCCACCACGGCTTTTCGGCCGGTAGCTACCGCGATCTCACCCGCGTGGCGCACCTCAACCCGCAAATGTGGTCCGAGCTCATGATCGACGACGCCGACGCGCTCGCCTTCGAGATCGACCATCTAATCGAGTCGCTTGGCGCCTACAGCCGTGCGCTCAAGAACCGCGACCAGCGCTATCTGGAGAATCTCCTTGCCGAGGGCGACCGCATTAAGCGCGCGCTCGACGACGAGGCCTCCCACTAGACCACCTATCACGCCAGGTCGAAAGGACCGAAGCTTATGGCGATTACCATCGATATCGACACTGCACGCCCCTACCAGGTGCATGTTGGCACGTTTTTGCTGGAGCAGGCGGGACCGCTCGTGCGCGCCACTGCCGGCGGCACCAAGGCCGTCATCGTGACGGACACCAACGTGGGCCCGCTCTACCAGATGCCCGTTAAGCAGAGCCTGGAGGCGTCAGGCTACGAAGTGAGCATCTGCACCTTCGAGGCCGGCGAGGCCCATAAGCGCGCCGAAACCTATGTTGCCATTTTGGAGTTTGTGGCCGAGCACGAGCTTTCGCGCTCCGACGTGATCGTGGCACTCGGGGGCGGCGTCGTGGGCGATGTGGCGGGCTTTGTGGCCGCGACCTACATGCGCGGCTGCAAGTTTGTGCAGATCCCGACGAGCCTGCTCGCCATGGTGGATTCGTCGGTGGGCGGCAAGACCGCCATCGACCTGGCTGCCGGCAAGAACTTGGCCGGCGCCTTTTGGCAGCCGAGCGTGGTTATCGCCGACGTGGGGTGCCTGGCCACCCTCACGCCCGAGCAGTTCGCCGACGGCTGCGGCGAGGTCGTCAAGCACGCCGTGATCGCCGACCCGGAGCTTTTCGCCGAGCTGGAGAAGACCCCGCTCACGCTGGAGCTGCTCAACCGCGATGTGGCCCGCGTAGCACTCATCATCGCCCGCAATATCGACATCAAGCGCGCCGTGGTCGTCGCCGACGAGCACGAAACCAACCAGCGCAAGCTGCTCAACTTTGGACACAGCGCCGGACACGCCGTCGAGGCCTGCGAGCACTTTGAGCTCGGACACGGCAACTGCGTGTCGATCGGCATGGGCATCATCACGCGCGCCGCGGCCCTGCACGGCGTTTGCGATGCTGCACTGCCCGGTCGTATTGAGGAGCTCTGCGCCCGCCATGGCCTCAAGACCCGCTGCGACCTCGATGCCGATGCCGTCTTTGCCGAGGCGCTCCACGACAAGAAGCGCGCGGGTGACACCATCGACCTGGTGATTCCGCACGGCATTGGCCGCTGCAGCATCGACCGCACGCCGCTTTCCACTTTCCACGAACTCATTGCCGAGGGCCTCGGCCAGAAGGGAGACGCATCCGCATGCTAGCCCGCATCACCCCGTCCCCGCTCAAGGGCACCGTTCCCGCCATCGCGTCCAAGTCGATGGCGCACCGCTTGATCATCTGCGCCGCACTCGCCAACGGCGAGACACACGTCACCTGCAACACCACCTGCGCCGACATCGAGGCTACGGTGCGTTGCCTTACGGCCCTGGGCGCCCGCATCGAAACCGTCGAGGATGGCTTCCAGGTGCACCCCACCATGAAGAGTATTGAGTTTGGTCTGCTCAAGGCACTTGCGGGCGGCACGCTCGACTGCGGCGAAAGCGGCTCCACGCTCCGCTTTATGCTGCCCGTCACCTGCGCACTGGGGGCAGAAGCCACCTTTGTGGGCCAGGGCCGCCTGGGTGCCCGCCCCCTCTCCCCGCTCTCCGACGAGATCATTGCCGCCGGCTGCGACCTGCAGGGTCTGGGCGGTTTTCCGCTCAAGACGAGCGGCCGCATGCGACCGGGCACCTTTGTGCTGCCGGGCAACGTGAGCTCGCAGTACATCTCGGGCCTGCTGCTGGCAGCCCCGTTGCTCGCCCAGCCCTCCTGCGTGCAGGTGACCGGCCTCATTGAGAGCCGCCCCTACATCAACCTGACAATCCAGGCCATGAAGGCCTTTGGCGTCGAGGTCAACGTCGAACGTATTCCGGCCAAGGACGGCCAGCCCGAGGTCACGAACTTCCGCGTGAGCAGCGGCTCGTACCGCACGCCCGGCAGCGTAGCCGTCGAGGGCGATTGGTCCAACGCCGCCTTTTGGCTGTGCGCCGGCGCCATCGGCACCGACCCCATCACCGTCGAGGGTGTGTCGCTGAGCTCCGCACAGGGCGACCGCAACGTGCTTGCCGCGCTTTCGCGCTTTGGCGCCCGCATCGTGCGTTCCACCAACGCCGCCACCGTGCAGTCCGACAAGCTCGCTGGCTTTGAGATGAGCGCCCACGACATTCCCGACCTGGTGCCCGTCATCTCGGCCGTAGCATCGCTGGCGCAAGGCCGCACGTTCATACGCGATTGCGCCCGCCTGCGCATCAAGGAATCCGACCGCCTGGCCACCACCACCCGTGAGCTCACCGCGCTGGGCGCGCAGGTGCGCATCGCCGGTGACGACCTCATCATCAAGGGCGTCGATGCCTTTACCGGCGGTGAGGTCGATTCGCACAACGACCACCGCATCGCCATGATGGCCGCCATCGCCGCGAGCCGCGCCACCGCCGAGGTCGTGATCCACGGCGCCGAGGCCGTCAACAAGTCCTATCCCGATTTCTTCGACCACTACCGCCTGCTGGGCGGCAAGGTCACACTCGAGGAGGAATAGCATGTCCTCGACCTTTGGCAACGTCTTGCACTTAAGCATCTTCGGCCAATCGCACTCCCCCGCTATCGGCTGCTCGCTCGATGGCATCCCGGCGGGCATCGCCGTGGACCAGGAGAAGCTGCAGGCCTTCCTCGACCGTCGCGCCCCCGGTCGCGACGAGACCTCGACCAAGCGCCGCGAGGCCGACGCCGCCCACATCATCGCCGGTGTTGTCGATGGACATACCACCGGCGCGCCCATCGCCGCGATTATCGAGAACACCAACACGCGCTCCAAGGATTACTCCGAGCTGCGCCGCAAGCCCCGTCCCGGACACGCGGACTTCCCTGCGCGCGTGAAGTATCACAACATGCACGATGTCGCTGGTGGCGGGCATTTCTCCGGCCGCCTAACGGCACCCTTGTGCATCGCCGGCGGCATTGCGCTGCAGGCACTCGAGGCCCGCGGCATTCAGGTCATGGCGCACGTCGCGCAGATCGGCGGCATTTCCGACCTGCCGATGGACGACATGGTCTATCGCGAGGCTGACCGCAAGGCGATCCTTACGAACGATCTGCCGTGCATTGACGCCGCCGCGGCCGGCCGCATGCGCGAGGAGATTCTGGCCGCGCGCGACGAGCTCGACAGCATCGGTGGCATCGTGGAGTGCGGCATCTACGGACTGCCTACGGGCATCGGCGACCCCATGTTCGACGGCATCGAGAACCGCATCGCGCAAATCGGGTTTGGCATTCCCGCCGTAAAGGGCGTGGAGTTTGGCATGGGCTTTGCCGCGGCCGCCATGCGCGGCAGCGAGAACAACGATCCGTATCGCATCGATGCCGAGACCGGCGAGATCGAAGTCGAGTCCAACAACGCCGGCGGCATCCTGGGCGGTATTTCGACCGGCGCGCCCGTCATGTGGCGCATGGCCGTAAAGCCGACGCCCTCAATTGGCCGCGAGCAGCAGACGGTGGACATGGACGCCATGGAAAATGCCGAGCTCTCGGTCCACGGCCGTCACGATCCCTGTATCGTCCCCCGAGCCGTCCCCGTAGCCGAAGCAGCCGCCGCCCTCGCCATCTGGGACGCTCTCCTCGAGGACGCCGCCCAGCTCTAACCCGACTCACCTGGGTTGCCTGCCAACTCAGCCGTTACGTGAAAGGGACTCCATGGACCTTGCTGACATCCGCCAGGCCATCGATGGCATCGACACCACGCTCCTCAACAGCTTTGTCGAGCGAATGGACATTGCCACCGAGGTAGCCAAGTCAAAAATCGAGATGGGCAAGGCCGTCTTCGACCCCGCCCGTGAGCGCTCCAAGCTCAACAACCTCGCCAGCCGCGCGCCCGAGCGCTACAAGGCGCAGACCATCACCCTGTTCCGTCTCCTCATGAGCATGAGCAAGGCCGAGCAGCAGCGCTACATCAACGAGCTCAAGGGCATCACGGTGTCGCAAAAGGCCCATGCCATGGCCGCAGCCTTTGACACACCCTTCCCCCAGACGGCAACCGTCGCCTGCCAGGGCGTCGAAGGTGCCTACAGCCAAATCGCCGCGTGCAAACTCTTCGACGTGCCCGATATCGCGTTCTTCGAGACCTTCGAAGGTGTCATGCGCGCTGTACGCGACGGCTTCTGCGAATTTGGCGTACTGCCCATCGAAAACTCCACCGCCGGCTCGGTCAACGCCGTCTACGACCTGCTCGCCAAGTTCGACTTCCACATCGTGCGCTCGCTTCGCCTCAAGATCGACCACAACTTGCTCGTCAAGCCCGGCACCAAGCTCGCCGACGTGCGCGAGGTCTACAGCCACGGCCAAGCCATTGCCCAGTGTGCCGGCTTTATCGAGTCCCACGACCTGCACGCCACCAAGAACCCAAACACGGCCATGTCGGCCGAGATGGTCGCCAACTCCGAGCGCACCGACGTCGCCGCCATCGCCTCGCGCAGCTGTGCCACGCTGTATGGCCTCGAGGTGCTGGAGCCCAATATCCAAGACTCGGACAACAACTACACGCGCTTTGTCGTCATCAGCCGCGAGCCGCGCGTCTACCCCGGCGCTAATCGCACCTCGCTCATGATCACCACGGCCAACGAGCCAGGCGCCCTCTATCGCGTGCTCGAGCGCTTCTACGCACTCAACATCAACCTCATCAAGCTCGAGAGCCGCCCCATCCCCGGCCGCGACTTTGAGTTTATGTTCTACTTTGATCTGGACTGCCCCTTTGGCAGCAAGGCCCTCGACGACCTGCTCGATTCCATCGACGACGCGTGCGAGAGCTTCACCTACTTTGGCAGCTACACGGAGGTGCTCTAGATGACCGATACTGCCGCAACCCGCCCCTACGGCGTGCTAGGCCGCGTACTGGGCCACAGCTACACCCCGACCATCTACAAAGAGCTCGCGGGGCTCGACTACGTGCGATTTGAGCGCGAGCCCGAGGACCTCGCGGCCTTTATGACCGGCGACGAGTGGGAGGGCACCAACGTGACCATCCCCTACAAGCGCGCCGTCATGGACTACCTGGACGAACTGAGCCCGCTCGCCGAGCGCATGGGCAACGTCAACACCATCACGCGCCTAGCTGACGGTCGTTTGCGCGGCGACAACACCGACTACTTTGGTTTTCAGTGCCTGGTCGAGGAGTTGGGGGTTGAGGTTGCCGGCAAGAAGGCCCTCGTGCTCGGAGCCACCGGCGGCGCCGGCACCACGGCAAGTATGGTGCTGGGAGATCTAGGCGCCATCGTTGTGCCCGTGGGCCGCACGAGTGAGGTCAACTACGGCAACATCGCGCAGCAGTCCGACGCTACGCTGCTCGTCAACTGCACGCCTGCCGGCATGTTCCCCCACTGCCCCGACGCCCCCTGCACGCTCGAAGGGCTTGACGCGCTCGAGGGCGTCATCGACATTGTCTACAACCCCGCTCGCACGGGCCTGATGCTCGAGGCCGAGCGCCGCGGTATCCCTTGCATCGGCGGTCTGCTCATGCTTGTGGCACAGGCGGCACAGGCCGTTGAGCGCTATACCGGCCAGGTCACCCCGCGCGAACGCATCCTGGACGTAACGGAGCGCCTGTCCCGCCGCGAACAGAACATCGCGCTGATCGGCATGCCGGGTTCGGGTAAGACCCGCGTGGGTGAGCAGATTGCCCTGCGCACGGGGCGAGAGCACATCGACCTGGACCGCGCCCTCGAGGAACGCCTAGGCATGCCCTGTGCCGACTATATCGTCGAGCGCGGCGAGGCGGCCTTCCGCGAGCAGGAGACGGCGGCGCTGTCCGACATCTCCAAGCGTAGCGGCCTGGTACTCTCCACCGGCGGCGGCGTGGTCACGCGGGACGAGAACTATCCGCTGCTGCACCAAAACAGTCAGATCGTGATGCTCAACCGCAAGCTCGACGAGCTCGCCCACAAGGGCCGCCCCATCACCGCGCGCGACGGCATCGATAAGCTGGCCGAACAGCGCATGCCACGCTACCGCGCCTGGGCCGACTACATCATCGACTCACGCGACTGCGCCGCCAACACCGCCCAGGCCCTCCTCGACACCCTCCCACCCGCTCTCTAACCAAAACCACCACAAAGGGGACAGGCACCTTTGTGGTGGTTTTCCAACCGCAAAGGAAGCAACCATGAAAGCACTCGTCATCAACGGCCCCAACCTCAACATGCTCGGCATTCGCGAGCCGGGCATCTATGGCAGCGACAACTACGACCGCTTAGTGCAGATCTGCCAGGAAGCGGGCGCCGCACAGGGCTTTGACGAGGTCGATGTCTTCCAGTCTAACCACGAGGGCAGCATCGTCGACAAGATCCAGGAGGCCTACGGCAAGGTCGACGGCATCGTCATCAACCCGGCCGCCTACACGCACACAAGCGTGGCCATCTTGGATGCCCTCAAAGCCGTCGCCATCCCGGCTGTGGAGGTCCACATTAGCGCCGTCGAGACCCGTGAAGACTTCCGCCAGGTGAGCTACGCCCGTCTGGCCTGCTTCGCCACCATCACCGGCGAAGGCCTCCAGGGCTACGCCCACGCGCTGGAGCTGCTGAAAGAGTATCTGCTACACTAATCCATGGGACTAAATAATCAGGTTTGTTTGTCCCAAAGCTTAAGTAGCTGTCCAATTGACATACAAAGGAGCATATCCATGTCCCAGTACGATTACCTAGTCGTCGGCGCCGGCCTCTCTGGCGCCGTCTTCGCCAACGCCGCCAAGCGCGCCGGCAAGTCGGTCCTGGTCATCGACCGCCGCGACCACATCGCCGGCAACATATACACCGAGGACGTCGAGGGCATCCAGGTCCACCGCTACGGCGCGCACATCTTCCACACCTCCATGAAGGACGTCTGGGACTACGTCAACCGCTTCGCCGAGTTCAACAACTACGTCAACTCGCCGGTCGCCAACTTCCACGGCAACATGTACAACATGCCCTTCAACATGAACACCTTCGCCAAGATGTGGCCGGGCGTCGTCACGCCGGCCGACGCCAAGGCCAAGATCGCCGAGCAGGTGGCCGCCGAGAACATCGGCGAGCCGGCAAACCTCGAGGAGCAGGCGCTGTCGCTCGTCGGCCGCGACATCTTCGAGACGCTCGTGAAGGGCTACACCGAGAAGCAGTGGGGCCGCGACTGCCGCGACCTGCCCGCGAGCATCATCAAGCGCCTCCCCTGCCGCTTCACCTACGACAACAACTACTTCAACGACCGCTACCAGGGCATCCCCATGGGCGGCTACACCAAGATGGTCGCCAACATGCTCGAGGGCGTCGAGGTGCGCCGCGGCGTGGAGTACAAGGAGCTGGCCGCCGCCGAGCCCGATATCGCCGCCAGGACGATCTACTGCGGCCCCATCGACGCGTTCTACGACTTCAAGCTGGGCACACTCGAGTACCGCAGCCTGCGCTTCGAGACCGAGACACTCGACGAGGCCGACCACCAGGGCGTGGCCGTGGTCAACTACACCGAGCGCGAGGTCCCCTACACCCGCATCATCGAGCACAAGCACTTCGAGTTCGGCACGCAGGAGAAGACCGTCATCACGCGCGAGTACCCGGCCGACTGGAAGCCCGGCGACGAGCCCTACTACCCCATCAACGACGCCAAGAACGAGGCCCTCTACAAGCAGTACGAGGAGCTGGCGGCGCAGGAGGGCGACGTGGTCTTCGCCGGTCGCCTGGGCGGCTACAAGTACTACGACATGGACAAGGCCATCGCCGCCGCCTTCGAGCTCGTCCGCAACGAGCTGGGCGTGGAGCCCACGGAGGCGTAGGGAGCTCGGCAGGCCAAGGCTAGCAGCCAAATTTACATGAGCAGTAGGCCCGGTGCAGCGAAAATTGCAGCACCGGGCCTCTTTATGCGACAACTGAAGCACACCACGGTCCAAATTAACAAATTGGGCCGTAAGTCATCCCCATGTCTTACGGCCTGTGTTTAAACAAAAGCACGGTTCATGAATGAATCCTGTCTGGTTTTAAAGTCTTTAAAACCAGACTAAATAACTAACAACTATACTTCTTGCGGTCGCCAATAAACCCATGGAGAGCAACGTGAATTCAAACGATATTGCCGTAATCATTCCCTGTTACAACGAAGCGTTGACCATTGCAAAGGTTGTAGACGATTTTCACCGCGAACTGCCTGAAGCCACAATCTATGTCTATGACAACAATTCGACTGATGGCACCACCCAAATTGCACGTGAACACGGAGCGTCCGTAAAATTTGAACCCCGTCAGGGCAAGGGCAACGTATGTCGTCAAATGTTCCGTGATATCGAGGCCGATTGTTATCTCATGGTCGATGGGGACGACACCTATCCGGCTGAGTCGGCGCGCGCATTGTGCGATCCCATCCTTGCCGGCGAAGCGGATATGACCGTAGGCGATCGACTCTCCAACGGCACATATGCCGAGGAGAACAAGCGCGCGTTCCACGGCTTTGGCAATAACCTCGTACGCAGCATGATTAAATGGATCTATGGCTACAGCTTCGACGATGTCATGACCGGCTATCGCGCCATGAGCAAACCTTTCGTCAAGACGTTCCCCGTTCTTTCTGAAGGCTTTCAGATTGAGACAGAGCTATCCATCCACGCCGTAGACCATCGCTGGCGCATTAAAGATGTCCCAATCGAGTATCGCGACCGTCCAGCCGGTTCGGAGTCCAAGCTCAATACCGTAAGCGACGGCATTCGAGTGATTGCTATGATTGGCACCCTTTTTAAGGACTACTGCCCGCTCAAGTTCTTCTCGCTCGTCGCACTCATCTTTGCAGTTATCGGTCTTATCCTAGGAGTCCCCCTCATCACAGAATACCTTGCCACCGGTTTGGTGCCTCGCTTCCCTACCGCGATTCTCGCAGCCGCATTTATGTTCCTGTGCGGATTGTCACTCGCCACAGGCTTCATCTTGGATTCCGTCGCCAAGGTGGAGCGAAAACAATGGGAACTTAAGGTAAATGAGATAAACAATCAGTAGCCACCGATTCATGGCCCCCCTTACCTCCCCAGTGGGTAAGCAGCAGCCTACGTCAACGGTTTCATTTTAATCAGCAACAACCATCGCTGAATCAATCTGCGCCGCCCCATTGAGCCAATACGATGACATCGATGCTAAAAGCCAAAGATTCTAAACTGGCCAATTCATTAAACATAACAAGAGTTCCAAAAGACTTGGGGCATCCCGCTATAAGCTGAATCAAACCAAATGTGCCAAGAAAATATAGCAGCCAATAACAGGGTTGCGCCCAGAAAACCAATGTCCTCAAAGCGAAGGAAGGTGAAGGCGCTTCAAATACGTTAATTGCCGCAAAAAATGGTGCTCCATGGCGGATTCGAACCGCCGACCTTGGGATTAGAAGTCCCCTGCTCTATCCAGCTGAGCTAATGGAGCACACTATTAATTATTAAACTACACCGATAGCCATAGAACAATGCCAACTAAGCTAAATACTAGATAACAAAAGAATTTAATATAATGGGTATCACGCAGTCCGAAGAGAAGGGAATAGCGCATGCTCGAAATTATTAAAAGCCTTCTTCCTGTAACGAGAAGAAGGCATGACGATCAAATCGCGAACCTAACAAAACAGATTGAGCGCATCACGCGTGAATCGGAGGAGCGAATAATCGGCCGAATTATTCAGGCAGATGATGGAATCAACGGAAACATCGACTTTAAGTATCACGAATTAACGGAGCCAAGGCTTAATCGTATTCAAGAAACGATTGATACCCATGATTCTCATATGAAATTAATGGAGTGGAGTCTTTTAAGGCAGGGTAACGAGGCCCTCGACCAAACAAAGATTAGGTTTTTTCAATCAATCCCAAAAGCAACGGGGAAGCTGCGCGTGCTGCAAAACTCATGCATTGAACTTTTGGCTGAATTCGATTCCTTTTGCAAAGATAACAACCTGCAATATTGGGCCTGTTGTGGCACACTGCTTGGCTCTATTAGACACCAGGGCTTTATTCCATGGGACGATGATATTGATCTTGGGATGATGAGAGAAGATATCGACAAGCTAAAGGAGGCCCTGAGCGCGAACAGCAAGTTACGACTGACAACTGTATATGATTGCTACGTCCATTCAGAACAACTCCGTCTGCGCTTTAGAAATAGCGATAATCCCGCGTTTTTAGATATATTCTATTTTGACTATATATCTACCGGGAAGCAGAGCATATACAAACAGCACCAAGCCATACGCGAAGAAATGGTCGAGTCAATGAAAGCCGACAAAACACTGAAGAACTGGCAGACAACCCCATATATCGACAACAGCAATCCGATGAGCCCGACTATTCGTAAACACATTGATAGTGCAATTGAAAAGGAGAAACAACTCGGCTTAATCGTAGACAGATCTCAGGCAAAAGGCATAATTTGGAGCCTCGACAATCTATATCCAAACGATCGTTATGAATGGGCAGTGCCTCTTGACGTAATGTTCCCGTTGCATTCGTCTATCTTTGAAACAACCTCTTGCCAAGTTCCAAACAATCCAGATTTCCTGCTGACCGGTGAATTTGGAGATTATCTTGCCCTGCCAGCAGACATCAATACTCACTTCAAACACGTCAATCTTGATGATGTTCAATAACAAGAGGAACGCCTGAAACAAGGCGCTCCCCTTAATCAGAATAATTGTTGTTAACCCAAGCAACAGCCGCGTCATAGTCGTTCATTGTATCAATCTCTTTAGTTCTGATTAACTCATAGGACATAGGAAGACATGGCTCTAAAAGCTGGTAGACATGACCGGATCCGCTTAACAACTTCTCCGACCCAATCTGGCACACACCAGTCCACTCCAGATTACCCACGGATCGACTGAATCCGAGAACAACACCGTTGTTTGTAGATGCAAGCACAGGATCATCGGAAGCTGGGGTCGTTAAGCCGATAAATTCAGAATCATTAGACAGTAATCGATGCATATCAGCCGGGTGAACAAGCAAGTCTCCATCAAGTGTCAATACCAAATCGGATGCGAATCTTGCCGCAAGACGCACACTATCGCCAGTGTTAGTAGTTCGATAGTCATGGTTGAAAACAAAGGTTAAATCCGACCTGTAGGACCGAGCCAAATCAATGACTTCTTGCGCTTGATAGCCAACGACGATTCTAACATCCTCAACATCGTCAAGCATTTGGAGATGACGAATAAGAAGCGGAACACCGGCAACAGAGACCAAGCATTTAGTTGAACCAATACCAAGCCGTTTTCCCATTCCGGCACAACTGATTACAACCGATTTAGAAATCGACATAGAGAAACCTCATCATAAAACGCATAATCGGCAACTTCAATAACAGACTTCGCAATGGGTCTAACGCCACCAAAACCTATACCAATTTCAGCAAAGCTAATCATTTCGGCATCATTGCTTCCGTCACCGACTGCGACGCAGCCATCACAAAATTGTTCGATTGCCTTCATTTTGTCTATAACGCTGGCAACACGAATTAAACGATTATCTTTAACCATTCCTTTTGATGAAAAAAGATGGTCGGACATACCAATTCGAGAAATAAGACCTTTTATCCATACGTCAAGATTGCCGGTAACAATAAAACAACGCTCATGATTGGCAGTGATAAAATCAACAAGTCGATCATTAAGTGAAATATTCGAAATTAGCGACTCGATCTCATCAACAGGCAAATCCTTAAGAAGCTCGACGCGTTTAAGAAAACTCTGTCTAAAGGGGATAGCGTTAAGCATGGCCTCTTCAGTCATCGTCCTCATATCATCACCGCAGCCAAAATGTGAGGCGACAAGCGGTAAAACCTCTTGACGAGTAATCGTTGAGTCCAAATCAAATAGGAAAATCGGATCTTTCACTGTATACCATCCTAATTGAACTGATCTCGATACGCTTTGCAAACATCATCCACGGGACCATCCATCCTAAGATCACCCTTCTCAATCCACACAGCACGCTGGCAAATACGCTCAACCTGCTCCATAGAATGAGAAACGAAAAGGACGGTAACATCACCAGATTCAATAAAATGCTGGATACGACGCTCGCATTTCTCTTGGAAGAATACATCGCCGACAGAGAGCGTCTCATCGACAATCAGAATATCAGGCTCAGTGATAGTCGCGATTGCAAAGGCAATGCGGGCAACCATACCCGAAGAGAAATTCTTCAACGGCATATCGACAAAATCTTGAAGCTCAGCAAACTCAATTATGCCGTCAAAATTGGCATCAATGAACTCTTTTGTATAACCTAACAGTGCGCCATTGAGATAAATATTTTCACGGGCAGTGAGCTCAGCGTCAAAGCCTGCACCAAGCTCAATCAAAGGTGCGATGTTGCCATGAACCTTTACCTCGCCTTCAGAAGGCTCGAGTACGCCGGCAATAATCTTAAGCATGGTTGACTTGCCGGATCCGTTTGTACCAACGAGACCTACAACTTCGCCTCGATGAATATCAAAAGAAATGTGCTTTAGGGCTCGGAACTCTTCAAAAAAGAGCTGATGCTTTGCAAGCTTTATAAAATACTCTTTGAGATTAGTGAGGGACTCTGAGGCCATATTAAAAATCATAGTTACGTCTTTGACTTCAACGGCGAGAGGCTGATCCCTGTAGTCCTTAACAGAAAAAGGCATGGTCAATCCTTAGATATAGAGAATGAACTTGTGCTCTGACTTATGGAATACGACGTATCCCAATACAAGGGCAACAACCGCCCAAGCTACGCACATACCAACCGTGAAAAAAGTCGGAGTCGTCTGGAACAAGAAAATATCGCGCATAAACTGAATGTAGTTATACATGGGATTCGCGTACATGATAATGCGAACAACATGTGGCATCTGACCGATAAAGTCTGTTGTCCAGAAAATAGGAGTGAGATAGGTCCAAGCAGTAATCACAACACTCCACAAGTGCATAATGTCACGGAAGAATACGGTTAGAGCCGAGAGCATCATACCTAATCCCATGCAAAACAGCATGAGAAGGAAGAGACAGACGGGCAGCAGAATCAAATGCCAAGTGGGAACAACATGGAACCAAAACATAACAATGGCAACGGCGATAAGGGAAAAACCAAAGTTAACAAGCGAAAAGAGCACCTTCTGAACAGGGAAAACCCATCGATGAACTTTTACTTTCTTTAGCAGCGATGACGCCCAAATGATGGACATGAGAGCCTGGTTAGTAGATTCCGACATTACGGAAAAAGTAACATTACCCACGATAAGATACAGAGGGTAAAGCTCAGGACTCACTGCGCCGTTTCGCCCCTGAGCAAAGATGGTCGAAAAGACAACAGCCATAACAATCATCATGAGCAGCGGATTTAAGACAGACCAAGCTACACCCAAAAAACTCCGCCTATATTTGATCTTAAAATCCTTGGTAACCAGCTGCTTGAGAATAAATCGATCTTTCTCTACCTCATTCTTCGCATGAGACGAGACAATCATTCCCTGATCGCTTTTAGATATCATTAACAGCTCCGCCGTCCATTTCCAATATCAACAATAATTAAAGAGTAATAATACCCGTAAGAGCGAAACTCTCCATTGCGCATCATGCAATCCAGTAAATACCAACAGTAAAAAGGCTCGCCATATACATGACGAGCCAAATAAATCAACCCTGTTTAACAAATAATGGTTACATAGTCTGAGGATAATCAATTTTAGGATTGAACTTAATGGCCTCACGCATCTTTTTACGCATCTGACGCTGTAGCTTCTTATCCACTCCTCCGGCTTTCATGCTGCGGCAAACCTGGGCACAAAACAACAAATAGGCAGCCTTGCCTTCGTGGTGGAGCCTATACGATGCCTGATTACGAATGCCGTAAGAGAATTTCCACGCATTCTTTTCATCAATCATCGAGAAATTGACGCCCTTATTAGATGCCATGTCGTGAATAATCACGCTGTCAAGCACCTGAACACCGGGGCAGGTCTTAGTAATGCGAAGCGTGTACTCGGCATCATCAAACCAAATAAAATATTCCTTAAAAGGAAGGCCGAAAGATTCAATAACCCAACGTGGAATCAGTACCGAAACAAACGAGCAGGAGGTGACCATGACAGAGTTTTGCCCCTTTGCGAGCAAACGACCCCAATCCCAAGTGGGCACGGGATTGTTCATCTCGCAAATAGACCCATCAATAAACTTTACGACCGAGCAAGCGTATGGGACATCGGGACCAAGCTCATCAACGGCACCGTTATAGCCTTGAATCAGCTTCTCTAAGGCATCAGGCTCGGGATAGCCATCATCGTCAAAAATCCAAACAAAATCAGAGCCGCTATCGTAACCAGATTTCATTCCGGTGGAAAAACCACCGGCTCCGCCCAGATTTTCCGCGCAAGAAATTACCTTAACGGACATGCCGCCGTGCTGCTCAGTTGCATATGAAGCCAGGAAATCACCGGTGCCGTCAGTCGAGGCGTTGTCAACAACAACGAGCTCACTGGGAGGAAGCGTCTGGTCCTCAAGGGCAGAAAGAACATTCTTCAACTTGTCGAGACGGTTATATGTCACCACAACGGCGGTAACAGTAGGACTATTGCTCATCATCACTCCACTTCCCCAGAATCTCAGTAAAGAGGGTGTTGGCATTTTTTAGCTTTGAAAACTCCACAAGCTTATCCATCTCAGATTGCCAGACGGATTTACGGAAATCGTTATCCTCGAGCATCTTTAAAAGGATACGCGATGCGCACTTAATAAAATCGCGGGTAGACCGTGGAGTCAATGCTTCAATTGGAATAAGCGTATCCTGAGAACCGACATCAGTTGAGACAACAGGCAGTCCAGCACTGAGAGATTCAATCGTCGTCAAAGTAATTCCTTCATTAATGGCAGAAACAACGAGGACATCAGAATCAGAATAGGTCTTATCGACAGGAATCTGCATCCCCCTCCGCTCAATTAAGTCGGAGAGTCCATGACGAGCAATGATCTTGTCCACCATAGGATCCAAATCACCGTTGCCGTGCATGATAAACCTAAAACGACCAGGAGCACACTTATCGAGCTTCTTAGCAAGAAGGACAAATGCTTCGGGCCTCTTCTGGCGGGAAATCCTGCCCACGAAGCAAACAGTGAGCTTGCTCTTAGACGCGGGTTCCTTGCACGCCTTAGCAGTCCCGTCAGCAGTAAGCCCAACAAGCGGAGCGTCTACAACCTTATTAGCATCAATTCCATGCGACTCAACAAGCCAAGACACAAGCTGGGGAGAAATCACATGATGTAAATCAATGAACGCATCGCGACTAACCGCCTGATTGGGATAACCACCACCATAGGGATATTCAACAATATGCAGAGAATCAACTACAGTCGCATTGGGTCGATACTTTTTGATCCACCACAGACGATCATAAAGCCATTGGCAATGGTGAATGAGGACGCCCTTAATATCGAATTGTTCAACAAGCGATCGAAGCAAAGGCTCATCGCCTGGACGCTCCTGTATAGGGAACGTAAGGCACAGCACCAAGGCATCTTTGAACTCCGGCCTATCGATCCAAGGCTGATGGCTGGGTCGATCCGTTATGACAATAGGCAGCATGCCCGCTTCGCGAACAAGGCGCACCGTCTCAACAGCCCAGCGCTCAGCGCCGCCGGCCTGAAGCCAATGCATACCGATAATGACAGCTTTCTCAGCCCCGAGCCTAACGGCTCCGGGAGCAATCTCCAGATAGGGATGGTGAGTAGTCTGCTCTTGATTAATTTTCGCTAAATCTGGAGCCTCAAAATGATCAACAGGGCCCAATCCCCTACTCCAACGACGCTGGCGCTGAATTTCGCGAATATCGTCAAAAGCAACCGGGCAGCACGCTTCGAGATTGCGATAAAGCTCCTGCTTCTTCGAAAGAGAGTTATGCGTCTCAACGTCAGCATCGGTGGCATCGTCAGGCGTCAAAAGAATATAACGATGTCCATCGTCTTTGATATGCTCAAGGCCTGCGAAATAATGGGGTGAATACTCGGACAAAGGCTGAACCAAAGATTCAGCTTTGACAGAAAAGAAAGGCTGAAGTCCCTCGGTAACAGTTAGCTCACCATTTAATGTCGAAAGATCAGTTAAACAAGGATATTGCCACTTCTCACCCATATAAAAATGATAGACAAGCGAGCGGCCCGGCTGAATAAGAGAGTTGTACTTAATTGCAGAATCTACAAGAGACCTAATTCGACCCGACATTAAGCCGTCACTACAAAAATCCTCGTAGATAACCCCATATAAAGCATGAGACATCTAGCACTCCTTATCTTGGAAACTTTGGCCAATCTTATAGACGCTGAGTTCCCATTCCTTACGCTCAACTTTAGCAACAGAATCAAGAATAAGCCCTGTTGTCAAAGAAAGACCGCAAAGGAATATAAAGGCAGTAGCGAGAATAGCAGTAGGGAGGCGTGCAACAAGGCCAGTGCGTGCGAAATCAATAATTACCGGAATTCCAGCAATAAGGCCCAGGAGTAGGAAAAGAACAGAAACCAGACCAAAGAACTTCAGAGGACGGTAGTCCTTAAATAAGGTGCCAATCATACAAACAACTTTAATTCCATCAGAAATAGTAGACAGCTTAGATTCAGATCCGGCTGGCCTGTCGCGGTAAACAATTGGGATATCCTTGATGCGCCAACGACGGTCAACAGCATGAATTGAAAGTTCGGTCTCAATTTGAAAACCTTCAGATAGTACAGGAAAAGTTTTGACAAAAGGTCGACTCATCGCTCGATAACCCGTCATAACATCATCAAACGAATAGCCATAGATCCACTTGATCATTGCCCTAACAAGATTATTACCGAACCCGTGAAAAGCCCTTTTGTTCTCTTCGGCGTAGGTACCGTTAGAAAGACGGTCTCCAACCGTCATATCCGCTTCGCCTTTTAAAATCGGCTCACACATCGCGCGAGCCATTGTCTCGTCATAAGTATCATCGCCATCAACCATAAGATAGCAGTCGGCATCGATATCACGAAACATTTGACGGCAAACATTGCCCTTACCCTGACGCGACTCAAATCGAACAATGGCCCCATGCTCACGAGCAATGCAAGCAGTATCATCGCTTGAATTATTGTCATAAACATAGATATCCGCTTCCGGCAACTCGCGCGAGAAGTCATCGACTACTTTTCCTATCGTCATGGCTTCGTTATAACAGGGAATAATAACTGCGATTTTACTCAACGCCAAACCTCCGCAATAGTCCTGAGGACAATAATTAAATTACAAGCCTGTTCGGCTCAAAGCTGGAGCAGACAATCTGATTAGCACATACATACTAACAACAAGCATGAGATGAATAACACCTGAAACTAGGAATGAAAACACACCTAAAGATATAAACTCCACAGTCGACCAGTTAATAAAAGCACTTTCAACCTGATGAAGGCAGAGCAAAAGTAACGAGTTCTTACCCAACTCAGAAATCAAAGTGAAAAGCTTCGAAAGAGAGAATACGCGCTCAAACGAAGAAAAGAACAATAGAAGGACAAAAGATGACGATAAGGTCATCAAGAGTCCGAACGCAAGTGATCCGACGTGAAATAAATTGCCAATGCTAAAAAATACTCCCTTATAGAGTCCAATAACCCAAATTGTTAATGCGATAAAAATCACGGGGAGCTTTGTCCGTTTTAATTCCGAAAAGTCAATCTCACGACAAAGCTGACCTAAACACAAATAAGGTAAAGATACTAAAGCTTGGCTTAATGCAAAAGGCAAAACCAAATAAGACGATCCAAGAAATGATAAATAAGAAATTATAATGTAAAAAAGTAACTTTAAAAAACAATTAATACTAAAATTTAAAAAAAATGCCTCAATATTGGCAAATATCACCTTGCTAAAATATAGCGCAAGCAAGAACCAGGCAAGGCCAATGCCGGGAATATCAAAACAGTCGACAGTGCCGCCCGATCCCCATACGACAGACAACAAAAAAGAAACCAATCCATTACTGCCATTATGAATGAGGCTAAGAATTCCAAGAAAAACACAGATACTTATATACGGAAATACGATCCGCTTGACCAGTTTTGCCTTATTGAACTTTTGAACGTTGAAGGTATATCCAGACAAGACAAAAAAGAGGGGAATATGAAAACTCATTACAAAAGAAAGAATTGGGTTTCCGTACAGATACGTATGGCCAACCACAACCGAAAGAATCGCTAACGCTTTAGCCATATCGATCCAAATTAATCTTTTACCCACTGCTAAATACCTGTCTAATTGCAATTACTCAATAATCAGTCATAGTCTGATACAAAGAGGCAAATCAGTCAAAATCATACAACGCGCCTCACCAGCAACACTTATCTTCAGTGCGGTGCATCGCGCTGGGCCGTCATGCAGTCCAGAGAACGTAGGGTTTCACATGGTGAGAAGCATTAGGAAGCTTATAGGACAAAATGTGTGTCCGGATAGAGCATCCGTTTCCATCCATTAATCCAGCCAGAACGGGTACGGGTCCCTGTGGTGGAGGTCCCCCCACACGGCCCCGTCGCCCCACTCCGGCCCTCCGTCCTCGCGCGACGGCGAGGCGGAGCAGACGCTGAACAGGAAGTCGATGTCCGCGTCGGTCGGCATCGCGGCGGGCTTCCCGCGGGCCGCCCTCGCGTCCCCCGGGTGCGCGTGGCACCACCAGAACACCGCCTTCACGCGCTTGACCGACGTCAGCCCCCGGTGGTTGCGCAGGACGGCCCCCGGCTGCGAGTTCACCCCTCCCTCGATCATGTTGTTGGTCGACGGCAGCGGGCCGGTCCTGGCCAGGGCGGGGCCGAGGTAGGTGAACAGCGCCCCCGCCGACACCGGATTGGCTACACCGATGTGGACAGTTCCGGGAGGGGCGCAGGAGACGGGAGGGCCGTATATGAGGGACCCCAGGCACCCGAGGCATTTCACCGACGAGTTCAAGAGGCAGATAGTCGACCTCCACAACGCCGGAAAGCCCAAGCGCGGGATCATGGACGAGCACGACCTCGGCAAGAGCACCGTGGAGAGGTGGATCAAGTCGATAAACGCGACCGGCTCGCCGTGCGCCGCGGACAACCGCACGGCCGGGCAGGACCGAATCCTGGAGCTCGAGCGCGAGAACCGCAGGCTCCGGTCGGAGATCGACGTCTTAAAACAAGCGGCGCCGATATGCGCTCGGAAGTGAAGGCCATGGCGGCCAACGAGGGCCGCTACCCCATATCAGCGCAGCGCAGGCTCCTCGGCGTCGCGAGTTCGACGTGCTGCTCCATGCGCTCGCGGCCCGACCGGCCCGCCGCGCCGGCCGTGGTCGCGGCCCACGCCACCAGCAAGGGCCGGTACGGCTCGCGCAAGGTAAAGGCGTCGCTCTAGAGGTCGGGCACCACCGTCAGCAGGCGCCGTGTCTGCCGCATCATGAGGGAGAACGGCCCGGTCAGCGCATACAGCAGGAAGAGGTTCAAGGTGCACCCCGGGGCGGTCAACGAGGCCGAAGTGCCGAGCGCCGTCGCGCGCGGCTTCGGCGGCAGGGCGCCGCGCACCCATATATGCAGCGACCTGACCTACGTGCGCGTCGGGGCCTCGTGGAACTACGCCTGTCTGCTCGTCGACCCCTGCAGCAGGGAGATCGCCGGCCACTCCGCCGGGCCCAGGAAAGACGCCCGGCTGGTCAAGCCGGCGTTCGCGACGCCCTCCTTCCCCATCTCGGACATCGAGGTGTTCCACACGTACCGCGGCAGCGAGTTCGGCAACGCCGAGATCGACCTGATGCTCGAGGCCTTCGGCATAGAGAGGTCGCTGTCGGCCAAGGGCCGCCCCCCACGACAACGCCGTCGACGAGTCGGCCAACAAGATACTGAAGGCCGAGCTCGTACACCGCGAGGCGTCCGGCACGACATGCGAGCTCCGGGCCGAGCCCTCGGACTGCATGCACCGGTACGACAGCTTCAGGATCCACTCGACGCTGGGCTACATGTCTCCGGTCGAGTTCAGGGAGGCGGGGCTGTCCCTCCCGGAATCGTCCAAATAGGTGTTCCCAATCCAGCTAGGGACCTGGTGGGGATAGCCGTCCCGGCGGAGGAGTGGCCTCTCACGGTGCAAACCGACGGCGGCGCGGTCTGCATGTGACGCAAGTGGCGCCAAGCGTGCGGCTCCGGGGTGGTGCGCTCGATGTCGAGGAGGGCCCGGAGCCCCGACAACGCGCGCGCCGAGAGGTTCTTCGGCACGCTCAAGTGCGACTTCTTCGAGGGCAGGGACTTGACCGGCGTGCCGTTCGACGAGTTCTCCCGCCTGATCGGCGAATATATCGAGTGGTACAGGGACGACAAGCTCAAGAAGGACCAAGGATGGAAGACCATTAGGGAGTATCGCGAGGAGAGGGGCTATGCGGCATAGTGCCGGGACATGGTCCGGAAAAACGTCCGAGGTCCCAAGTATCCCAATTCATTGCCCCGGGGTACAACGCAACCATCCAAATCATCCAGCAAACTAATAAAGCAGTAAATGGAATAAGAAACAGATGTTTACGGAGATGTTCAGCTAAAAGGCAATACAAATTTCCCTTCGCATCTTCAATGCGCAATCACGAACTGGCAGTAACATCGATTCCAAAAACACGAAGATCAAGCAAAATAAAAATGTAAGGACTATCATTTGAAAGATAAGGCTGGAAGTCGAAGCAGATTTATAGCCCTTAATTGCAATATTCTCTCCAAATGAAAACGCAAAAGCCAAGCTGGCTCCACAAATCAATAGCAAAATATCAGAACCATCAATCAGACGGCCTTTATTTATTTTCCTAATCATTGACCCCAATGTCCTCTACGTAATAAACGAATTTATATTTGTAATCATCGAAACTATGAGAAGGGAATAAACCAAGATTCCACTAGATAATATAGGGCAGGATTAGTGGAAACAAGCTGCCCGTATCTACCAATGGAAAACAGATTTAGAGCGGAAAGAAACATACCTATAATTACTAGGGCCGAAAAACAGCCGATAATATGATTTCGCACATTCATGGTTGCAGCGCTTAATAATGAAAGCAGACAAAGTACACTCGCGATAACCGCAAGCCAAGCAAAATCAGATTGATAGCGCATCGAGATACTAGCGACCTGAACATCCGTAATTGCAAAGACCAGCATGAGCGCAATGCAGACAATAACAAACAGATTAATATCTATCGGTCTTTTTTGTTCGCCTCTAGCAACTAACGGCCAGGTAAAAATAAACAGACATGCCGGAGAAAATGCAAATAGCCCGCCATAATAAGGCTCAATATGGAGCTCGCCATGATAGCTAGACAGGCCGCCAATTTCAGAGAGGAACGGAAAACTAGGTTCAACCCTCAACGGCTGACAGAAAAACATATATACACCCCCGAAAGCACGCGAAAGAGGATGCGCTTGATGCACCATATCAAAACCAGTCAAATTGTAAGAAGCACCAAATTCAGTAAAGGAATCAAAGCGCAAATAGTTATAAATCAGAGCCCCAACGCCAACAACAAAGAACGGCAATAACACTGCGAAAGTATTTGCAAGTCCTTTTTTAGAGAAAAATAGTCGATCTTCAGTTAACTCAGTCCAAAAGATTGGAAAGGCAAATAAGCAAACCAATACATACGCAGGGCGACATTCGAGAGTGAGGGCTATGCAAAGTGAGCCCAACACAAGCTCCGTTATTTTGAGATTATTCTCAGCAGAGTGAATCCAAAACGCCAAGCCCAAGAACGAAAAGCCTAATCCAGACAGTATGGGCAGAGAGTAAACAGTTGGATAAAAAACTTGCGTCAAAAGTCCCCCTCCAAAAGAAAGCAGAAAACAGGCGAGGAGAAAAATGCCGAATGACGCAGACTTGAAATATCGCCGGATAAGTTGATAAATTAAGCACGCAGCAGAACAAATAAAGAACACGGCATATAAAACGACAGCATAATCTGTGCGTAAATCAGAACCTGTAACCAACTTAAACGGAACAAAAGTCAATAGAGCGGGGAGCACCCCAAAATATGAATAATAATGACCATTATAGTATGCATAATCCCAATACGTTGCCTCACCAGTTTCTTGTGATAAAGCGGCTCGTGCTCCTGCATCATAAGGGTTACTCATGTCGTCGAGCCAAGACGGAGGGGTTAAATCTAGATATAGATGTCCTTCCAATAGAGCGTTGGACAAATGGTTGTACTGATTCTGATCTTGAATAAAGCTACCGTTCTCTGTATAGGCATCACCAGAATATAAATTAACGCCAGGCTGAATAAGTTTGCCAGTAGCAGCCGCAAAAAGAACCACCCCTAAGATCAGAGCGACCGTGAGGCGCATTTGAATCGAATCAGAAAGGTCCAGGGGCATAGCAAACAAACGCGACTTAGAGCTAAATGCATAGACTAGATATCCAAGAACACAAAGTACGACAAATCGGATTGGTGAAAAATAAAATGGCACATGTCGATTAAAGGAAATGTTTACAATCGAAAAACTATCGCCTTTAGCAACCTGTGGATAAATGTTAACCTCATCAACCTCCCCAGCTGGATGTATTCGAATATAGTGAGATGTAGATAGCAGATTACACACTGTTTGTGCCCCCACGGGCATCGGGGTTTCAGTATTTCCAGTGTCTTTTATTGATATTTTATAATTGACACCCTTTCCAACACGCAATGAGTAGGCCTCTTGCTTCAGAGGCTGAATGTGAACATTCTGGATGTTCACAGAGTTAAAGCGAAATGAAAGACGGCCGCCTTCTTCTGTCATTTTATAGGTATGCTCATTGATTTTTTCAATGCCATTAAGGCTCATGGACGAACAAGGAACTGTTTGAAAAGCAAATGATTCCCAAAACGGAAAATTAAACAGGAACAACTCAAGTACAAGCACGATAAATAGTGGTCTTAATTTACGTGGTATTAAATACTTCTTACTAGTCATATCTTCTCTCACGTGTAACTCGTTCGATTAATGCATCGGATCGTTAGATGTAACGCCCGAAGGAGCCGTGGGGAGCTAAAATCCAGTCAAAATTAATATCATGACAAGTTATCCCCCATCGTCAAATGTCTCCAACCCTTAGGCCTTACAAGCGCGACCATGATTTTCATAGATAAATCTAGAATAACATACGAAGGAGGATTGACCGTAGTCCCCATTTGTTTGATAGACACCGAGCACCTATGCCACCTCCCAGCTTCCAACAGACTAAGCCGTATCATTAAGAACAAAGCGCTGGCGAATCTGCCTCAAAGCAGAACCGTAATGATCCGATGCTTCGCACTCACCCCAGAACATATCGTCAATCTACGAAACAATATGAATATCGAATGGAACGGGTGAACATTGGCGTCTGGACTAAAATTACCGCGATTTACATCAAGCGTCTTTGAGACTTTGCATTACAGATAGCATGATGGCCATCGCAATATTCGTAGCTGAAAAGCTGAGCAAGCGTTCTATTGCTGTTGCAAGACTAAATTATCGCTCCGTTCGAGCTTAAGCTACAGGCATCGCCAATGACCTTAGCGGTGGAACTGCAAGCGCGACTTAACTTGAAATAACCCTTCGGAAGGATATCGCCTCATTTTGCGACCGACGAGGACGTGCTCAACAGGGCAAAGTGAGAGGCGCCCTCATTAGAGCTCAGCTCAACGTTTACACCATTGGACGCGCCGGATCCTCTCGATCCAAGATATAAACCGGGCCTCAGAGCGCTCTCAATGAGATACGTACCATTAGACTGCTTGGCGGCAATCCACTTTTGAGCATACGTGCCGTTTGAAGCGTACTGGGCAATGTTTGTTCCAGCGGAAGCGTTCCCTCCGGCAACATCAATCACCTTATGAGAGCCAACATTCGTAAATGTAACATAGCCCTTGTCGTCATGTGAAACAACCCAACGCTGCGCATTGGTCATGTTCGACCTGTACAGCTGAATATTGGCGCTATTGCCTTTCGAGCCGCCGGCAACATCCAAGACAAGCGAGTAGTTCTTGCTCGAGCTTACGAGATACTCGCCGTCTGCCAAATCGGATACGTGAGCCTTGGCCTCAGCGTCTTGCTCGGAGCGCAAGCACTTAAAGCCAGAAGGTGTAAATGCGACCGAAAGCTCACGGGCATCGCCTCTGGAAACCGTGACCAACTTACCGGAGGCGTTTGCACCTAGAGCAGAGCCAGAAGCAGCGTTAACGATACGGTACAAGCCATTACCAGCATCTTCGATAGCCCAGTAATAATTAGTCGACGAGGACGAGGTACTCCCCTGCTTAACAGCAGAGCCGGGAACTATATCCCCGTTCTGGGCATTGAGATAGCGATAAGATTTTGTAGACTTGATTGCGTAAAGACCCTTGTCGGCATCGTATTCAAAGCCAAATCCCTGCGCAATAGTCCCGTTAGGGCTATATAGCTGAATAGCGGCACCGCCATCCATGCTACCGCTGGTCACATCAAAGACGCGGCCATCAGGAGCCGTTACGATAGCAGACTGAGAAGCAATTGTTTGACCCTTAGAAACATCTCCGGCTGTATACAGGCGGAATCGCTGGGCATCAGTACCATTATCGTCATAAACTTGGACATTTGCTCCATTCGATGTGGCACCACCGGCAAGGTCCAAAACAAAGTCAGTCTTGAGCGCGGAACAGATCTTGACCGAACCGTCACCGCTATTTACAAGAATCCACTTCTGAGCCCAAGTACCGTTAGACGCGTATTGCTGAACATTGGCACCAGCTTTCTTACTGCCGCCGGAGACGTCTAAAACCTTGCCCGACCCCACATTGGTAATAGTTACATAGCCATTCTTGTCATATGAGAACGTCCAGCGCTGAGCCGGCGTAGCGTTAGATGCATAAACCTGCAAATTTGCACCGGAATTCGCAGATCCGCTAACGATATCAAAGACCTGTCGCTCGGATAAAGAGCCGATGGCGTATTCTTTACCTTCCTTCACAAGCCCCCTGCCAGAAGCAGCAAGATCGTCAAGCTGCTGACGAACGGTGCGTGCCGAAGCGAGCGTCCATTTTTGAGCGTCAGATCCGTTATAGGTATAAATTTGCAGTGCGGACCCACTCGCGCCATTGGCGCCAGGAACATCAATGGCTTTGCCGGACTTAGAGTTTATGAATGAATACTCGCCATTGCCACAGTCAATTACAGACCAATGCTGTGCACTGGTGCCGTTAGAAGAGTATTGAGAGATGGCACCGCCGTTGGAAACGGAACCCCCCTGAGCCTCAAAGGGCTTGCCAGAGTTGACGTTTACGATTTCGTATAGGCCATTACCGACCTGCTTAAAGGTAAACATCTGCGCTTGGCTATTGTTGGCAGTGTAAATCTGGAGACGCGCGCGATCGTCAGAAGACCCACCGTTGATATCCATGACCAGCTGCGAATTGAGCGTACTCTTAATAACAAAAGCTTTGTCGGTCTCTACGGTCGAGGAAGAGGCAAAGGTAAAACGCTGGGCATTCGATTTATTCGGAGCCCAAATCCTAACCGAAGTACCATCCGAAGTGCTACCGTTGCAAAGATCGAGCGTCCAGTTACCCAGGGCAGACTGGATATAAAAACCACTATCGGCAACACGAATATGCCAAAGCTGACGACTGTCTTGAGCATAAGCGGCCTGAACAACCGAAGAACCACTTTGCGCATTGTTGCCGGTAACGGATAGATATTGTCCAGTAGATTCGCCCTTGATTCGATAGGCCCCGGAACCAGCCGACTCAAGAATAAAACGCTGATTTGAAGACCCTTGAGCATGGAACAAAGAAAGCTGCCCGTCATCACCAACAGTAACGCTCGAGGAATCCTTTTCTATCGAATCGATATAGTAAGTCCCGTCCGCAAGAGCATAATCGGGCAGATTAACGACGTTAACAAAATCGGCCGAGGAAAAAGCATTCATGTCAGCAGTGTTGGCAGTGATGCCATCAAGTCGCTCCGACGAAGTGTACTGCCATCCGTACTGTCCGGCGCAACTAAATGAAGTTCTGAGCTTGGGGCCGTATTCCGCAATCCAAGACACGCGGGGGCGCACACTTGCAGCTTTTAGATAGGTATCCGCGTACCAACGACCAGAATAAATGGATACGTTGTTAATGCCAAAACCAGAGAGCGTATTAAAATACGCATTCACGATGCCCTCGTACGCAGAGGCGCTATTAGGCGATATCGCATTACCGTTGCTGTCATAGAACGATTCAAGGTCATAAAAAATCGGCAGCGACAGATCGTACAGGCTGTACTTATTTACGATCTGTTGGGTAAAGTACGCCTCGCCTGTAGCATCATTCGAATTCTGAGCCGTACTAAAGATATACACTCCAAAAGGAATTCCCAAGCGGCGAACTTCACGCAAATTGCGCTCGAACTGTTTGTCAAAATGGGTCGTCGAATAACCAAAGCGCAAAATTACAGCATCAACGCCAGAATTTTGAACCCTATTCCAGTCAATCGACCCCTGCCACTCAGAAACGTCAATGACCTTTAGCGCCGGAGACGCAAAAACCTCGCCATACCCGTTATAGAACACTTTAGAAGCGTTCGTGCCGCTCCAATAGGGAGACTCGCTTGCAGAACGATCGTCGAGCGCGGCGGCAAGCGGCTCACCCTCCATCGAGCTGCCAGCGGTATAGTCGTTGGAATCATCCGCGGGATGCGCCTCACCATAGGCAAGACGCTCCTCGAGAGATGCATCGACCGGGAGCGAAGCATCGTCGGCAAAAACAGGGATTGCCCCCAGGCCGCAAAGCAGACCGAGGGCAACCAATAGCGACGATGCGAGACAAGTTTTCTTGCGCATAACCATCAACCTAAATCCAAACTAGCAAAGGGCGATATTGCGATACCAACCCCAAAGCGGCGTATACGTGGTTCCATAATAATTGACCCAGTCATTAAGCCCGCGAACGTTAACTCGACCGATGTTCTCAATAACTTTGCCATCGCCAATATAGATTGCAATATGGCCCCACCTAGAGCCCGCCCAATTGTGGGAATGGGACGGAACGGCAACAATCATACCAACTTTCAAATTAGCGCGGTTGCTGTCGTGGCAATAAGCCCAAAACATGTCGCAGGCATCTCCGTGTGCATAGCCATAACCGGCTGCATTAAACACTCTCGAAATCCACGAGGAGCAAAGATTGGCACCAGGGGTAGGAGTGGAGCAAGCAATGTCGACAAGTCGCCTTTGCGCACCGTTAGCGTCGGCGAAAGGTTGTTCAGAAACACTCGTAGTATCAAAGCGAGACGAGTCGCCACCACCGTTGCCAAGAACAAGACCGTTATCGCTGTCCACCAACGCGAAAGAACCGTCAGCGAGCATCGAATAAAATGCGATACCGCCGCCATCGGCAAGGCGAAGCAGCCACTTTTGTACACCAGAACCATTCCAGTTCCATTGCTGAACAGCAATGCCATTAGATGCGTTAGCGCTCGGCACGTCGAGTGACTTCCCAGATACAAAGGCAGTCAGACTTTAGGCACCGTTTCCCAAAGAACGGACATACCACTTTTGCGCGTTCGTTCCATTAGCGGTATACAGCTGTACGCGTGCCCCGGCGTTGCAAGAGGCTCAAGCAACATCCAGAACACGATCACCGCTCGATTGGTTCACCACAACGTAGTAGCCATCGTCAATATGCGAAGCCGAAACAAAACGCCATGCCTGAGCTGCCGTAAAGTTATTGATGTACATCTGAATCGCGGAGCCTGCAGCGGCATTGGTACTGTCAAATCAATCACAGCGCCCGAGACCGCATTCACAAGAACTAGACCACCCATCGGAGACACGCGCGGAATCCAGTGAGAACCTTCCACCGCTTCCTTAACACTCATCAGCTGGCCGTTGCTTTGCGAAAGGTACTTACCCGAATCTGCACTCTTGATAAGAACCGACCCATCGTCGCAAACACTAACCGACCATTTCTGTGCCAAAGTGCCGCTACGATTCCACACCTGTAATTTATCGTCGTCCGCCTTCGATCCACCAGAGACATCGATGAGACGGTTACCGTCTACGCGAGAGTAGATCTCGCACAGTCCGTCATCGATAGTCTGAGCGATCTTAACGAGATTCCAAACCTGTGCATTCGTAGCGTTCCATCTATAAACCTGTGCGTTTCCCCCCATTGGCAACGCTACCGCCAGAAATATCGAGCACATAGTCGCCAAGGCCGGACTTAATAAAATAGCCGCCATCTTGACGGGCGACAAAATCCCAAAGCTGCACATTCGTATGGTCGAGAACATATTGCTGGACATTGGCGCCGTTATCGCATGAGCCGCCCGAGACATCCAGAGCCCTATTAGAGCCGGCGTTAGAGATTTCACAGGCGCCCTCATCGATATCCGCTGAAGGAAAGTCGGAAATCTGCGGATTCGAAGGCAGGGCAGAAGGCTCAGCAGGAACATCTGAAACAGGAGAAAAAACGCCAGCCTCATCTTCACCCACGGCAGGAGTCTGTGCATCGTCAGGAGTGATATCGCCAGCATCTCCCGTGGACCCCAAGGAATCCTTTTCAAAAGCACCATCGGCTTCAATCGAATCATCTTCAGTAGACACTACCGGAGAAATTAGGGCCTCATCATTCGGAGTAGCCAACTCAATTGAGTAAACTTGAATGTAAGAGCACAAGGCAGCGACCGCGAAGCACGCAGGAATAAACGGCACAAACGGGACTGATTTTTTAATCTCTAATAAACCTCGATTAAAGAAATAGGACTATACGAACGGGCGTGCAGCACCAATGGGATTGCCGCGCTCGTAAACACCATGGACACCAACGCCCTGATGCGGCCATGAGTCAATCATGCGCCCATCCCCCAGATAGATGGCGATATGACCACGATAATAGACAACGTCACCTCGCTGCATGCTGTTAACGCCTACCGGCAAAAATGTACCGTTATTGTACCAATTCATAGAGTTGTACGTCTGCCATGCAAGCCAACGATGGTTATAGGGGTTGTAGATACCCATATCCATACCCGTGGCATAGAGGCACTGCAACACAAAGCCAGAGCAATCGACAGCGCCACCAGGCGCGGTAGAGTAGGGCTCGATATACCTCGTACCAACATACTCATAGGCACGCTGGATAAAGGCATTGACGCAGTCGTCTCGTGTGGCATCGATCGCGATACGAGACGACGTTACATAGGTGAACTCGCCCGTACAATAGCTTGGAAGCCTTACCGTCAAGCTACTTACCTGGGGGTAGTTCGCAGGGTTCTGATAACCAATCTTCGCAGGACGTTCGGCAGAAAGAGCGCGCCAAGACTGAGCAGCGGAGCCAGTATAAGACCAGAGCTGGACATTGGCTCCATTCGCGGTGGCCCCGTCGCTTACCTCCAGGACCTTATTGCCGCAAGCCGAAACAATCTTGATTCCACGCTCCCCCATTTCGAAACGCCATTTTTGCGCGTTCGACCCATTCCGCTGCCACTGTTGAACATTAGCGCCATCCGCATTGGAACAGTTGAGAACATCAAGTGGGTAAGCAGAGCAACAAGCCGTAAGCGAGTACCAACCGCCGCCGACGCTACGGACCCAAACACGCTGGCTTAACGTACCGTTAGAAGCATATATTTGAACGTTTGCGCCATTTGAGCGAGAGCCACCAGCCACATCAAGTCGTTGTCCAATCGCATGCATGGGAGCGAACTCATAGAAACCGTCAGAAATAAGGGGGACGGACGCAATAGTCCACCCTTGCGCTGCAGACCCGTTCTCGTCAACGCAGACAACAGACCCGCAAGAGCCAGAAACGGACAGCACCTTACCGCTCTTTTTATTCTTAAGCTCAACCCCCTTCCCAAAGCAGATTTCAATCGACCATTTGACCTCGTCGGCTTCTTTATCCGAAATTTGAAGAATGGCACCATCGGACTCTCGAGCCGAAAGATACTTGGCAGAATTGACACATTGGAAGAAATAGTAGCCCTGGTCATCCTTACGAGCCCAGAATTTCTGAGCCAGGGTACCGTTTCCCGTATAAACCTGCAGCGGAGCCTCGTCTGCATAGGAACCACCGGTAACGTCAAGATATTTACCCGTAGAATCTGAATGGATGGAATAGCAGCCCTCGCTGAACGAAACGGCGAAGGTTTCAAAGGTCCAATGTTGTGCAGCACTACCAGACTCGATTGCGGTCGTCAAGGAACCATCTGACTTGCGTTCCAGCACCAAATTGCTTGCAACAGATCGGATTAAATAGCCATATCCAACAGGCTCAATACGCCATTGTTGATTCGAACCATTCCCGGGATAATCCCACTGTTGAACTTTAGCACCAGGAATAATATCGCCACTATCAAGATCAAGTCCCTTGGTAGACTTCGCGGAACGAATCGAGTAGAAACCCGTGGCGGAATCGTACGAAAGCCTAAAACACTGAGCCATAGTGCCATTTGTGGCGTACGTTTGAATTCGGGCGCCGTTGGAGACGGAACCTCCCGCCACGTCAAGGCATGTAGAAGAATCGGAAACGGAATTGATCTGATACATGCCATCCGCAACCGATTGGGTGCCTGCTCCGACATGAGGATTAGCATCGATGGCAATAAAACGCTGAGCTGCAGAGCCATTTGCTGTCCAAATTTGAACATTTGAGCCATTAGAGACACTTCCGCCACTTACGTCTAAAACAAGGTTTCGTCCAAGGCCGGAATAAAACACGAATGACCCATTTGTCTGCTTAACAGGAATTCAACGCTGCGCGGCGGTGCCATTCACGGCATATTGCTGAACGTTGTTGCCGGACTTTTTGCCACCACCCGTGACATCGAGGGCCGAAGAGGTTCCTGCATGAGCAATCGTCACATAGCCGGTAGGCTGACCATTTGAGTCGAGTGCATTCTTGATAAACCAGCGTTGAGCTGCGGTGTTGTTGGAGGCATAGATTTGGATGTTGGCGCCATTCGAAGCAGAGCCACCAGAAACATCGACAACACTTCGCGGTGATGAGTCCATGCCGAGGGCGTAAGTTCCATCAGGAATCTGCAAGCCCTGTGCGGCAGCGAAGGCATCGATATCAGCCTGCGTCCAGGCAAAGCCCTTCGTCTGCGTCAAAGTCCAGGTAGCAGCATCAGTAGAGGTAACGGCAACGCCACTTTCAAACGAAAGATATAACCCATTAGCAGCGTTTTTAATGGCAAACCCCTCACCAGAAGGCTCGAGGATCCAAAAACGATTCTTTGTATATGAACCAGCGTCATCAAGAGATCCGTAGAGGTGGGCGGCGCCGCGAGGTACGACGCTACCGCAATCGGCGTCAATCAATTTGCCCGAAACAAGCGAAGCGATCGTGTAATAACCGGATGCGCTGTCATACGTAAGACGGAACGCCTGCGCGACGGTACCGTTATTTGCATACGACTGAAGAGCCGCACCGGACTCAGCAGAAGCGCCTTTCACATCGAGCGCCAAGCCGGCAGATTCAAAACAATAAACACCGTCGGCGACGTTCTGCCCTAAAGAGTCAACGACCGGATTGGTGTCGATTGCAAAAAACAGCTGCGCGGCGGTCTGATTGGCCTTATATAGCTGGACATTAGCTCCATTAGCAGAACTGCCGCCCGCGATATCGAGCACGTAATCAAAGTTAAGGACGGAATGTATCGTCAAGCCTCCATCGGCGTCCTTAACGGCAATCCACTTTTGCGCGCGCGTACCGTTAGCCACATACTGTTGAACGTTACGACCAGACTCGGCTATACCACCAGAAACATCAAGCACCAAACCGGAACCGGTGTTTTCGAAAGTTAAAAACCCGTTCTCGTCCTCATGTACTAACCAGCGCTGAGCTTTAGTCATATTCGAGTTGTACATCTGAACATTAGCGCCATTTGAGGAAGATCCGCCCGCAACGTCCCACACCTTGCGCGAGGCATTGCTGCAAGCAAAAACATAGGTCGCACCGTCAGAGAGCGTCCCTTTGTTTTTAACGGCTAAGTCCTCAACGCTCTCAGCATCTTGAGGCGTCGTACCATCGGCCGATTCGACGGCAGATGTCGACGAGTCTTCAGATCGCCCCTCGCTAGATGGCACGGTCGAGCTATTCGGAGCGAAGGTACCATCACCGTCATCGGCAGTACCTGATTCGATAACTCGATTAGCGTCGGATCCGTTCGTGGACACTTCTTCGGCAAATAATGGAGAAACTCCAATGGAGGAAACAAAAAGACCCGCAGCCAAAGCCACTACCGAAATAGCAGCTAGGCCACGGGCATATCGGCTGGAACTCATATCAGACCCCCGATTCAAATTAACACTGAATCTATAATAGTTGATACGAGCCGCAATATTGTTGCAATTGGTTACTTAATAACGACCGCTTGCGCACCTCGTTGCTGGTAAACCCAAGCAATCCAATCTCGATCGAAGGTGGTATAGCCATCGATGGTATCGGAGATCATGACCTTGTTTGTTTGAGGGTTATAACCCTTCAGAACAACCGTATGCGAGTTACCGCAAGCAAAATATCCACCCTGTCGGGCATAGATATTTCCAACGTTGCCCTGGTGAACGGTAGTCCAAATGATGACCGGATGTCCATCATCAAGGTAATTGCAGAGGTTATACAGAGAGGTTCCCGACACGTCGTACGAACGCAGGTTGCTACCCCTACTTGCTAGGAAATTATTGGCAGCCCTATTGAGTCCAGGAGCGCAGATCTCGTTACCGTTGTTATAGCTGTGGGGGTCTCCCCAGAAGCACCAGACAAAGTCCCAGGAGCTACGGGGGATCCATCGATCGGCCATCTCGCACGGACCAACGCCAAAACCGTAATAGTTAAGGACGTTGGTCAGAGCCGCCGATTCACAGCCGTTGGGGAGACCAACGGAGTACTGATTGTAAACTGGGACAGCCAGATCTACTGCCTCGGGCGTATAGCTCGTCTGGGCAAAGTAGAATCCCTGCGCGTCGGAGCCATTAGCAGCGTAAATCTGGATATTGGCTCCATCATTAAGCGCGCCTCCGTTCACGTCCAAAACGAGCGAGTCGTTAAGCGCAGAACGAATGACAAAGGAGCCGCCGCCTACGTAGTCAACACGCCAGCGCTGAGCGGAGCTTCCATTCCCCTGCCACTGCTGAACGTTAGCGCCCGAAGCACCCTGAGCATTCAGGACATCGAGATATTTTTTGCTTCGGCAGTTTTGAATCGAAACGGTTCCATCCGAGTTAACGCTGACGTTCCATTTTTGAGCGCCAGAACCATTGGAGGACCAAAGCTGAACGTTGGCACCGTTGGAACGAGAACCGCTCGCCACATCCAACACCTTGGAGCGGTTAGAAGAAGCAGCAATGGTATAGGTACCCGAGTCAACTAACGAGCAGGCAGACAGTTTAAAAGACTGAGCCGCTGTGCCGTTAGAATCATACATCCTAATATTAGTTCCGTTGCTTGTTGAGCCACCTACGGCATCGAGGACCTTGTCGGTTGCAACGTTAACGAAGTTGACACCGCCCTTGTCAATCTGAGCGGTCCAAAGTTGAGCATCGCTATTATCAAAAGATCGGACGCAGACGTTGCCATCTTCATCTGCCGTTAAGACCTTGCCAGACACCAGGGTTTCAACGGTATACGTATTATCTCGGTCGGCGACCTTGGCGACTTTCCACTTCTGAGCAATCGACTTGTTGCTTCCATAGAGCTGAACGTTAGCGCCATCACTGGCCGAGCCGCCCGCAACGTCCAAAACCGCAGAGGAGGAAGCAGAGCTCGAAATGGTAAAGAAGCCCTCGGGCAAAAGTGAAGTCAACTTTGTAAAGGCAAGACGCTGCGACGCGGAATCAGACGGAATGTCTCCGTACACATTAGAGTTTGCAACGCTTAAGACCAAGCCAGTTGCTTTGTTCGTTGCCGTATAGGAACCGTCATCGTTACGAGCAATGGAAAATAGCTGGTTTGCGTTATTGCGGTCACCGCTCCATTGATGGACATTTGTTCCAGGGCACACATTGCCGCCATCAACATCGAGAGCCTTACCAGACTGGGCATTCACGATTCGATAGTAGCCATTCACATATACAAATTTAAAGACCTGAGCAAACGTGCCGTTAGCAGCATAAGTCTGGACGTTTGCCCCGTTAGAAGAGGACCCTCCAGAGATATCAAACACACGAGATGAATCCGATGACAGCGAAATAGTGAACCAGCCGTCCAAACCAAGATCGTCGGACGGGGCTACATCGGGAGCGGCCGATACAAAACGAACGCGCTGGGCGACAGTACCGTTACTCGTATACGTTTGAACATTGGCACCATTCGAAGATGATGCTCCCGCAACATCTAGAACAAGATCGGGCAGGACCGCGGACTGCAACCGGAAAGAGCCACCAGGCACCGAGGGAACGGCGATCCACCGCTGGGCACGTGATCCATTGGATGAATACTGTTGAATATTAGTCCCCAACGTACAAGAACCACCTGCAACATCAAGCACCTTGCCAGAGGAAACATTTTTGATAATCAAATAGCCGAGTTCATCATGCGAAATGTCCCACTGTTGAGCCGCTGTCATATTCGACACATACGACTGAACATTGCCGCCGTTGGCTTTAGAGCCACCGTTCACGTCCAGAACCCTAGCTCCTCCGACGCCAAGCGCCAAGACATAGCGCCCATCAGCAATATTGCCAGCATTTTGCTGGGCAAGTGCATCCAGGTGTTCGCGCTGAACGTCTAAATTGAAAAATGTCCAACGTTGAGCAATCGTGCCATTATCCGACCAAGTTCGCACGTTCGTGCCGTTACTTGTATTACCGCCGGCGATATCAAGGCAGATTGACGGATCAAGCGCAGACGCCAGCTTGATGGAGTCCCCATCCTTAACGGCAATCCATTTTTGCGCCGCAGAACCGTTTGAAGCGTATTGCTGAACATTCGTTCCAGATTGAGCGCTTCCACCAGAAACATCAAGAACAAGACCGGAACCACTGTTGGTTAATGTGACAAACCCATTTTGGTCATGAGAAACGGTCCACGTTTGTGCAGCTGTAGCGTTGAGAGCATATATTTGGACATTCGCACCCGATGACCTAGATCCACCCGCAACATCAAGCGACTGCCAGGAACTCTTTGTCGAGCGAATATAGTAGGTGCCGTCAGCGAGGTCGGAGGCGTGGGCGGCAGCAAGCTCGGCGAGGATGGCAGCCTTGGACTTCTCGAGCGTAAACGTCTGAGCAACGGATTCTTTGGATTGGTAGAGACGGATTTCTGTTCCGTTGGAATCGCTGGCGCCAGCGATATCGATGGCAAAATCATCATCGATGACAGGCGAAAAGACATATCCGCCGCCAACCTGTCGAGCATGCCATGCAAAGCCCCAAGCGCCATCATAGCCAACATTCTGCGTAAGACGCGGATGGTCCGAGAAACGAGAGGCATCGTTTGGGTAGCAAAGGTACAACCCCGACTTAATGTTTTTAAAAGCGTATTGACGGCTGCCAAGATCAACAAGGACAAACTGCTGTGCAGCCGTCTCATTTCTCCCATATAACTGTATCGCAGCGCCGACACTCACCGAACCGCTCGTAACATCGAGCACTCGATGCCCCGACAAAGTCGAGGTAAGAAAATATGTACCCGCGTCAAGGGTCGCATACTTAGATGGATCAGAAGCTGTGGTAGAAGGGTCAGATTCTTCACCAGTGTCGCTTTCGTTCGCGTTGGTGTCTTGGACTAAATCGTCCGAGGACTGAATCTGCTCGGAATTATTCCCGTCCTTTGTTTGTTCAGATTCTTCAACGACAGGACTAGCGAAAGATTCTTCAGCAAAAGCAGTCGAGCCTGATTTGAGAACGAGGGGTAAAGCCAGAAGCAACCCCAGCAAAAATCCAACTCGTAATAGAGCGCAAACGCGTTTTTTATGACGCATAACATCCCCCAGACGATCTTGCCAACACCAACAACCACAACGCATTGAAACCTCAGGCAAACACATATCCCTATTATCGAAGCATGCGATATTGTCTGCAATGAAAATGTTTACATGTTTGGTTCATTTAATCGCTGTTCAGCGCGGCATGCAATCATTTGAGCAAAAAAGGCGGCTCACAAACTGCGAGCCGCCCCATGACAAGGATTAGTAATTGACCACTTTGGTTCCATAGGGAATGTTGTCGTAAATCCATTTAGCGTGGTCAGTTGTAAGCCTGATGCAACCTGCCGAAGCGCGATGCCCCATTGTGGGATCCTTCACATTAAACGTTCCCGTATAACAAGGCTGCGAATGAAATAAATAGTCTCCATAAAACTGCGTGTAGTACCAGCAGGTATATCCGTGTCCAAACGAAATACCCTTTCCGTAAACAGAGAACTCACCCAACACCGTTGGCGACCCATTTTTGCCTGGAGCACACTGCCAGAAGGACCAGAGCCTCCAATTACCACGAGAGCCCCTAAAAATACCCGTACGGCATCCAACGGTATCAGTCAAAATAAGCCATTCCGTGTTGCTGTTATACCACTGTGCACGGTTATACATTGCCTGCTGATCGGCAGGCAGCGGCTGCACGTACGCAGTAGCTCCGAAGATAAACCGCTGCGCCCCCGAATCGTTACTTGCATGCAGAGCAACGTTCGTCCCGTTTGCGCTGTTGCCTCCAGAAACATCGATAACGAACGTTCCATTCAGAGCGGAAGACAGCTTAAATCCACCGGGTACATAATCGACATCCCAACGCTGAGCAGCACTTCCGTTCCTAGGCCACTGTTGAATATTGGTGCCAGAAGATGCAGCCCCATCTTTTACGTCAAGAGCCTTGCCACTGGCGGCATTTACGATGTTGTATGAGCCATCACCGTTACGAGAGAAGTTCCATTTTTGAGCACCCGAATCGTTGTTCTGCCAAATCTGAACGTTTGCACCGTCCGAGTACGATCCGCCAGAAACATCTAAGACCGAACCCGCGTGAGAAGCCATTCGGATGAAGTACGTACCATTGTCGATGGTTGCCGAAGTAGCGCGCAGGCGGAATCTCTGCGCAGCGGAACCATTGGAGGAGTGGACTTGAACGTTGGAAGTCGATGCAAAATTACCGCCCTTCACATCAAGCGAAAGGTCTTGGTCATCCGCAGACACAAACTCAATACCATTGCTATCGATTCGCGCCACCCATTGCTGCGCCTTCACATCTGCCGGTGCCGTCGTGCAAACATTGGTACCGGAAACAGCGAGCCTGTTAGTTGAGCAAACGGATTCAAACGTATAGGTATTCTTCGTTCCATCCACCTTTTTAAGCAGCCATTTCTGGGCGAAGGAACCATTACTGGCATAGAGCTGAACGTTAGCGCCGGAGTCAACAGATGCACCCGCGACATCAAGCACATAGGAGGAATTTGCAGACGGATAGATTTCATAAAGGCCTTCGCTCAGCAGGTCTTCTTGCTCGGCAAAAACAAACGACGTCTGAACGGAATCTCCCGCCGTAGCAGCAACTAGATTTGAACCGGATACCGTGAGCATGAGCCCTGTGCCCTTATTGATAAACGAATAGCTTCCGTCTTCATTGGCAACGACGCTAAAGAGCTGATTGTCGTTGGAGCTTTCATCCCACTGCTGGACATTCGTCCCCGGAACAACGTCGCCCGCTGCAACATCGAGCACCTTACCGGAACCAGCATTACGCAGAACATAGTAACCGTCTCGATACTCAGCCTTAAATAGCTGGGACAGCGTGCCGTTGCAGGAATATGTCTGAACGTTGTCCCCGTTCTTCAATGATCCACCGGCAACGTCAAAGGCAACAGAGCCATTTGAAAAGGGCGAAATAACGCACCAACCCTTGTCTTTCAAAATGTCATCGCATGGGTCAACTGACGCAGGGTTTGCGGCAATAAAAGTGAAGCGCTGCGCGGCAGTTCCATTCGAAGCATAGAGCTGCACGTTTGTCTGAGAGTTCAGAGAGCCACCGGCAACGTCAAGCGTGCGCTGTTGCCAAACAGCAGAAAGAAGTCGAACACTTCCATCGCCATTCGGTACCGCAATCCACTTTTGTGCATAGTTCGCATCGCCACAAGCCGCGTACTGTTGGACGTTCGTTCCAAGAGAAGTTGAACCCGCAGAAACATCAAGTACTTTGCCAGACTTTACATTCGTTATCGTGAGATAGCCGTCATCGTCATGCGAAACACGCCAACGCTGAGCGGCGGTCGTATTCGATTGATAGATCTGCACGTTTGCACCGCTAGAAGCAGAGCCTCCGACAACATCGAGAACCATTCGAGACAAATCCGGACCGGCAGTTATCGCATAGTCCCCGTCTTTGACTACTTCTCGGTTATCGGAAGCGAGCTTATCGAGCTCGGAACGCACAGCCGTCGGATCCACAAAGTTGAAGGATTGGGCAGCCGTTCCATTTACACTATACAGCTGAAGTCCGACACCAGATGCTATAGAGCCACCAGGGACGTCGGCGACCTTTTGTCCGTTCAAGCCCGACACAATCCGATAGCGCTCGCCGTCTTTCTCGATGATCCACTTTTGGGCCTTGGTTCCATTGGCGGCATAGGTCTGCAGCTTCGTGCCGTTGGCGTCTTTGCCGCCCGCCGCATCCAGAACCGCCCCAGCACCATGAATCGCAATGGTGCGATACCCGTCCGACGTAGTTGAGACATCGAACGTTTGAATACCTGAATATCCGAATTTATCAAAAGACAGTGATCCGCCGCCTGCGATCAGAGCAAACGAATCGTTCGAAGCCAACATAGCATACGTTCCGTCGGGAAGGTCAGCGAGATGTGCCGCCGCTCGATCATCGAGTTGCTGTTGCTCAGTTTTGGCAGGCGTTAGCACCCATCGCTGAGCTGCCGTACCATTTGCCTCATACAACTGCACGGCAGAGCCATTTGCGGCAACTCCACCCGCCACGTCAATGGCAAACGACTGGTTGAACGCCGAAATCAAGGTGTAGCTGCCATCGGTTTCTTTAATTGCAACCCAGCGCTGCGCAAGGGTGCCGTTATCGGACCAAAGCTGAACGGGATTTCCATTGCTCGCGCTGCCGCCGGGGACATCAAGCGTGCAACCCTTGACAGAAGCAATGACAACAAAGCCATTCTGATCGTGAGACACTCGCCAGACCTGAGCATTCGTCTTGTTCCCACTGTACAGCTGCAGCTTTCTGCCAGCAGAGGCCGTACCACCAGGAACATCAAGTACAAAATTGCCGTCAACCGAAGAGCCAAAAGTGTACAACCCATCCGCAAGGTCATCGACGTGCTCGGAAGCAAAATCATAGACAGACTTGGGCTTTTCCGGCTTCACAGCATCAGACGAATCTGGTGTATTCGAATCGGACGTACTGTCCACGGACATAGCTTCGTTGGTAACGAGCTCGGAATCGTTCAACTGGTCTGCAGCCATGGAGGCATTTGTATCTTGGCCGGTAGCCACGTTGTCTTCAGCAAATGCGGGAACGAGACAAATTCCCAACAGAAGCACGATAAACACCGAAGCAAACATAGCTTTTCGATTGCCCATGTCTGTCCCCTTTCATACGGTTGCTTACACTCTATGCCAAGAAGCGCGCCCCATCGTCGAGAGATTCGTGAGCAGCAGCAGCTTAACCCCGAAAGGCTAATCAGGTTAAAAGCATGTTGCTATGGCACAATCGCGAAATCTCTGCTGCAAAGTCACCATGGATCGGCGCCCAACCAAGCTCGTGACGAAGCTTGCTAGCGTCTATGGCGTACCGTCGATCATGGCCGGGACGGTCCTTAACCCAGTCAATAAAGTCCCCGTCTTTGCCCATTGCTTTAAGAATGAATTTGAGAACTTCGAGATTGTTGCGCTCGCAATTGGCTCCGACAAGATAAGTCTCCCCGATCTTCCCTTTAGTCAAAATGAGCCAAACAGCACGAGCGTGGTCATCGACATGAATCCAATCGCGTACGTTCAGACCGTCCCCGTACAATTTAGGACGCTCCCCGCGCCGGACGCATGTAATCGAATGCGGAATGAACTTCTCGGGGTGCTGATATGGACCATAGTTATTACAGCAATTAGAAATTGTTGCCTGCAGACCATAGGTGCGAATCCAAGCTCTCACAAGCATGTCAGATGCCGCCTTGGAGCTTGAATAGGGACTACTCGGTCGATAAGGAGACTCCTCGGTAAATCTACGCGGATCATCAAGCACCAGGTCTCCAAACACCTCATCGGTCGAAATGTGATGAAACCTGACATGGTGTCTACGAGCAGCTTCCAGGAGTTGGTATGTGCCCTCGACATTAGTTTTAATAAACGGGCTAGGATCGACAATCGAGTTGTCATTATGGGACTCCGCGGCATAGTGAATAATTGCATCGTGCCCGGGAACCAATCGATCAAGCAAATCCGAATCGCAAATGTCGCCTACAACGAGCTCAACCCTGTCCTCCGGAAGCCCAGCAATGCTGTCAGGATTAGCGGCATAGGTCAGCTTATCCAAGATGGTGACGCGCACATTCGGAACGTTGTTCACAACATAGCGGACAAACGCCGAACCGCAAAAACCACAGCCGCCCGTAACGAGGATGCTCTTGCAATCAGACCGCATACACGCAGCACTCCCAAGCTATGATAATTAACCCCCTACACAAACCGCTCGACACAAGCTTTTAGCCCACGGGTCGCGAGATACAGCCGTGCGGCGTCAACGATCGAAATCTTCGACCCGTTCGCCAGCTTGTGAGCAACACGACGAACGGCTCCCTTAGCAGGCAAACTAGTCCAGTCTTGGCCCGCATGCTTCACGAGCCCATCCTTAACGCGAGCAGCAACCACGGCATAACCCTCCGCATCCAGGCGTGAAAGGTCAAACACGACCAGATCCAAGAACCACGTGACAAGCTCTCCGGGGCACAGATCTAAAAGCCCTCGCCTGCCCCAGCGCTCCAGCACCTCATGAAGCACTAGCAAATGGGCATCGATCTTGTCCAAGCGCTTGGCGCCGGCGTTAAATACATGCGTCAGCGACTTTTCCTGCATCACGTAGTGATACAGCTTGTCAGGCGCAACGACCGTCTTGGCAGACAACGGATACGATTCAAACTGAAACACAACGTCCTCGGCAAACCGAACACTTTCCGCAAAACGCAGAGATTCACGCTCAATCAGCTCGCGAGAGTATGCCGCACGCCAGACATAGGGCTGTGCATTCGCAGAAAACAGTAGCGCCGGATCAAATGACTCAAACGTGCGCGCTTCAGGAGAAAGTAGCTGCCTGATGCGCTTAGAGGCCAACTCGGCAGGCTCGCACACGGCTCCAAACACAACAATCTCGGGATGCTCCTTAGCAAACGCATCGACCAAGAACTCGGCAAGGTTAGGCTCGATATAATCGTCCGAGTCAACGAAGTCGATAATATAGCCGCGCGCGACATCCATGCCCGCATTACGGGCAGACGACAGTCCGCCGTTAGATTTCTCGACAACACGCACGCGAGAGTCCTTGCATGCATACTTGCCAATAATCGCAGCAGAGTCATCCGGCGACCCGTCGTTAACAACCACGATCTCGATATCGGGACAGGTTTGCCCCAAAAGGGAGTCAAGACAACGAGGCAGGAATTCCTGGGTGTTATAAACGGGGACGATAAATGAGACCTTCGGGTTTGCCATAATTTCCCTACTTCTTAATTGCATCCAGGACGAATGCGGCAACCACGCCCGGGCCGCCAATGCGCGCATAATGCTTCGCGCGGCCCATCGCGCCGGCACTAGCAAAGCCCAAAGACTCAGCTAGCCACTTTTGCGGATCGTTGACAATGGCCTTAAGGTTTGCGCGCTTCCACGGCTTAAGATCCGTTAGCTCAAACTCATGGGCCTCAAGCGCCCCACGGAATTCCTGAGCCATACGGTCTAAAAAATCAGCGTAAAACTTGGGATTCAGGCGAATATAGCTCCACATATACGAATCGTATTTAATGATATTTGCAAACCTAAGCAGCTTGGCAACGTCCCGCGAAGAGTGCGTCTCGGCATAATCCTCAACAATCCAGCGATGAATCTCGGCATACTCATCGTTAACGCAATGAACTTTATTGGGCGAATTGACCGAAGAGCCCTCGTTATCCTGGCGATATGAAAGCACGGAATCATGCAGGTAAACCGCGGTATCGGCAAGGGCGAACACCTTAAAGGTAAAAGAGGCGTCCTGAAACGCAGCGCCAGGCGTCGGCAAAAAACGAATGGCATTACGGTTCAAGAAGTCTCGACGATACACCGCAGACCAAATCGATGGCTTAAGCGAGAAGGCATCGACGGTGTCGCTCGGGTGAACCGGCTTGCCGCAGTCCTTAGCTTTAAAGAGCTCCATCAGCTCTCGGCGCTCCTCCGGCTTCGACCAATACAGGTCAAAATTCGCCTTCGCAAAGTCAGCGTCAAAGCGCTCGGCCGCTGTCACAAGTTTCTCCAGCGCATCGGGCGCCATAAAGTCATCGGACTCCAAGATGCCAACGTACTTGCCACGCGCCATCTCCAGACCGTGGTTCATCGAGTCGCCGTAGCCGCTGTTGGCCTTGTCGATCATCTTGACGCGCCTATCGCGCTCCATATACTCGCGGATAATCGCCGGCGAGTTGTCGGTCGACCCGTCGTTAATGCAGATGATCTCAATATCCTTGAGCGTCTGCGCCACGGCGGAATCGAGGCACTCGCGCAGGTAGCGCTCAACGTTGTAGATGGGAATAAGCAGCGACAGGACAGGGCTGCCAGAGGAATTAGTAGACAAATGTGCTCCTTAGGAATTACCTGCCGTTAATGGTATCAAAGGGTCGTCCCGCCCGCGGGCGTTTATATAATCTATGGAGCCCGCAGAGGCAAACCGATTCGAAAGGACGTCATGGCGCCTAAAGCCAAGCGCAACATACCCATCGAAGCGCTGCGCTTAATCGCGGTCGCTGGCATCGCGGTATTTCACACGTTTCAGTGGACCTTCCAAGCCGTCTGCACCAGCCTACCGGAATACGCGCCGCTCGCTGTCTGCCCTTACTCCGGCGCGCTCGGCTTTATCAACCTGCTGGGCTGCTGGGCCAACGAGGTCTTCTTCATGATCTCGGGGTACTTCCTTATTCCCTCGGCGGTACGCGCCTGGAGCGATGGGGCTACGTGGACGTCGCAAATACAGCGGACGACGCAGCGCCTTGGCAAGGTCATCTTGCCCACCGCGTTTTATTGCCTCGCGGCGCTCACATGGTCCACAGCCGTCTCCCCCATCCCCGATGTCTCCTTTCACACGCACTATTGGTATACGCTGGGGCTTGAGTTTATCTGGGTCTACGCCGCCATGGTTTGCACGGCGCCGCTGTTTGGACTGGCTAGAAACCGACTCGGTAAGAAAAGCTACACAGCAGCAGCCGTCGTCGCCGTCGGCGTTCTCGTTTTCATTGCCAATGGTTATCTAGCGGCGCGATGCTCGGCAAGCGGTGCTGAGTTTTCTTGGCTCCAAAAGATTATGAGCGCCGTCACCTACGTCGTTGCATTTTTGATGGGAGGACTGATTCGCGACTACACCGAGTCGATAAGCCCGCGCAAAGCACGCATCGTCGCACAACGTTTGCTTGCAGCAGTTTTGGTCATCACGATTGCCCTGGAAGCCGCACTATCCGCAACTGGCAATCTGTCGGCAATGGCAATGCTTTCCTATAAGTCGACCTCGTTCGTCTCGTTCGTCCTCGCTGCCACTTCGTTGCTCTTTGCAGCAACTCGCGACAACAAATCGAACCACCCTCGCGTCGCAAACATCATCGTCACCCTGTCCGCCGCCACGCTCGGCTTCTACGTGATGCAATCGCTCACCAGCAGCCTTTGGCGTCCGGTCTTCAACATAATGCTTGCAAACATACTTGTCAGCGCAAACAACCCGGCAGCCATATGTATCGTCACCGGTACGACCATCAGCGTTTTCTTTGCACTAGCGCTACTTATCATCGATACAGCTAGAAGCTTTATCGCTCGTACTCTCAAACAGCAATCAACGCATCAACGTTAAGTATCGCATCCACCTCGCCCATGGCAGGTTCCTGCGTTTTATTCAATCCTTGCCAACATGGCACAGCGACCCTTTACAATAGATGCCGTCCCAAGGACGTATTCGATAGCTTCCGTGCAGCGCATGCGCGCCGCGCGTGAAAGGATATATTGCCCCATGCCTTCAACCCTTCCCGCTCCCATCGATAAGCTCGCCATCGTCGTCGTTACGTACAAGCGTCAGGAACTCCTGGCCAACTTGTTCGACTCCATGACCGAGCTCACGGCAACGCCCTGGCGCATCGTGATTGTCGATAACGAGAATTCGCGCGAGACCGAGGCCATGTGCACCGCATTCAACGAGCGCCTGGCCAACCTATGGGGCATCGACACCGATCAGCCCGATTCACAGGGTAACACCGACCGTGTCATCTACGCCCCGCAGCTCGAAAACGGCGGCGGTGCGGGTGGCTTCTCCGCCGGCACCAAATGCGCCTACGACCTGGGCGCCCAGTGGTTCTGGGTCATGGACGACGACGTGCTCGTCATCCCCGAAGGTATCGAGCGTCTTGCCAAGTGGACCGACCGCTACGATGTCATCCAGGGTTCGCGCCTGGACTTTGACGGCGGCGCCTTCTTTTGGCAGTACCAGCTCATCCTCTCGCTCGGCATCCCCAACCCTGTCGCCAAGTGGGACTTGGGCCCCGAGGGCTACCGCGCCATGAACCAGCTGTGCTTTGAGGGCGGCATGTTCTCACGCCGCGTAGTCGACAAGATCGGCCTGCCCGATGCGCGCTTCTTTATCTACGGCGACGATGCCTGCTACGGCTACGTAGCCAGCCAACACTTCCCCGCCGCCGTGGTCGCCGACGTGGTGCTCAAGCGCGCCCGCGCCGTCTCTAACTGGGATATCGCCGGCAAGCGCCAGCTCAACTCTACGAGCGACACCAACCGTTACTACATCATGCGCAACCGCGGTTATCTGGCCCGCTACATGCAGATTTACGGCGACTATCACCCCGTGCTGTTCCGTCTGGGCAACGTCGCGACCTTCTGCAAGGAGTTCATTCGCCTGGCTGCGGTCGATAAGTGCTTTAAGACCGGTATTCCGGCGCTGCGCCGAGGCATGAAGGACGCCCGCAAGATCGTCAAGGATCCCAACTGGAAGCCCATGCCGCCCCTGAAGGACGCGGAGTAACGGAAGCCGGAAACACCTCGGCGCTTAAAGCAGCTGGCACACCGTAGCCACATGCTGCCCATCAAAACCGAACCCCCAGCGCATGCGACCCACGCCGGGGCGCGGTACACGGATTTCGTCGATGCCGCCGCGCTCTATGTCGAGTAGCGACTGCACGGCCAGCAATTCCAGGCCCAACGCATCCACATCGGGGTCATACATCAAGTTAATCGTTATCAGCGGGCGCTCGTCCAGCATGCCAATCGTGTCTGCTACGTCGAACACAGCACCCGTAGGGAAAACCTGGATGTCCCAGCGACCCGCGCCACACTTTCGCCTCGAGGCAGGATTGGCATAGCCCGGCAAGCCAAAGCAGAGCCCCTGCAAGAGCAGATGATATGGCAGCGGCGTATCTAGGTCGGTCTCACCGATTCCCGCATCACCCAGGATGCGGCTTAGCGCCCGCCTCACCGCATCCTCATCCCCACGGCACAGCCCGTCGCGAAACGCATCGACGTCTCGAATGTCTTCGGCAGCGCACTCAAACCACTCAACAATCACTAGACGCAAGGCCTGTCGAAGCTCGTTATTGGGCAATCGCAAAGCACGGAGGCGATCGCCATGCTCTGGCTCCTCAGTCATATCCGTCGTAAGAAAACCGGACAGATATAGCGCTGTCCACATGCCATCGTCAGGCGAGACATCTGGCTCTGCAGTGCCCAAACAAAGCGGGACCTCAGCGCACCCATGGGCCTCGAGCAAATCAAAGAAGACCGAAAGGCGGTCGAGATTCCACCCGGCAACTACCCTACTCAGGCAATCGGCATATCCATACAGATCGGCACGCACAGGCGCCGTGCAGCCTCGGTCCAGAAAACCGATCACACGCTCTGGACTCGAGCAATAGGCCCTGCCAAACCGATACCCCTCGAGCCATTCACGCGCATCATCAAGGTATTCCTCGCGCCCAGCATGATTCAACAGAGCCTGGACCTCGGCATCCGAAAAGCCGAACCAACGGTCACACCAGGTCGAAAGCGGCGTCGTCAGACAATACGAGCAGCCATGCAAAGAAAGCGCCACTTCAGCAGGACGGGGACACTCCCCCATCAGACACGTCAGCCGCAACGAATCGCCCGCAGTGGCAATGGCCTCGAAAAGCACGCGATCAAATAGATCCGCCGAATCGGCGCCGGAAGCGCCCCTCGCGCTCGCACGGCCCAACCACGCCGCGTCGTACCCATCAACGAGCAATACAACCTGCTCATCGCAGGCCATCTCCAGCAGCTCTATGAGCACACCGAGCACCGAGTCAACCTCGTCCGCGCTCGCCACGCCGCGCGCGACGCGTTCGATGTGACGCACCTTATCTCGAGCTAAATCCGGAGCCCCCAAGAGCGCCAACAAGCGAGCGCACTCGCCCGAAAGGACATCGCGCACGACGCCGGCAACAGCGGGGCCACGCCTCGTAGCGCCAGAAAAGTCCAGCGATATCACCGGATAGCAAGCATACTCATCCCGATAACGCCCGCCGTCTGCATCCCAAATCTGAGCATCGGCAAACGAGCTCCGACCGGCGCGACCGACCGCAGGACGCTCCAGAAAAGCCCTGAGCATCGACAAGTTCATGCTCTTGCCAAAACCCTCGGGTCGACAGCACACCACAACGGACGCGTCGCAGTCCAACGCATCGGCAATAAACATGGTCTTGTCGACCAGCGTGCAGCAACCAAGAGCCTCCGCATAGTCGTGCATGCCAATGGGCAAAACTGCATCGTCGACACAGCCAATCAAACGCACGTCAAAGCCGGCAGCACAACCATTATTTGCCTGTTCAGACACCAAAACGTTCCCCCTAAATCGCAGCACGACGCCAATTGTAATGACCGCATCGCATGTACCGATGTCACCGCGCAAACATATCGGGCAACGGTAGCAACAAGAGGCGTGAGGGGGCACAACCAATCGTTGCACAACAAAACGGGGCCCGACGCATTCGCACCGGACCCCGTCCCGATTCTTTAGTTATCTGGCAACCGAGAGGCTACTCCTCCGAGCCGTCCTCCCCAGAAGCCTTCTTCTGCTGATCGAGCTTATGCTTACCACTTACGATAGACGTAGCGCCCAGTGTGGCCAAGCTCGCGCTGGCAAGGCTCGCCATCACAATCAGATCGCCCGTCTTGGGCATGTTGCCGCCCGAGGACTTGGTAGCTGTAGTCGTCGTGGTCGTGGTGGTCACCGTTTTGGAGTCATTTTGCTCCTGATTCTGGTTGTCAGCACCGCTCTTGTCGTCGTCTTCGGACTGTTTCTTTTCGTCCTCGGTCTTTTTCTTTTCGCCCTCGGTTTTGCTCTTGTCCTTCTTCTGAGCGGATTTGTCGTCCTTCTCCTCAGAGCTAGAACCCTTATCGGATTCGGTCTTCTCGGAAGCCTTGTCCTTGGAGTCGCCCTTTGCGGCTTCGGTCTTTTCCGTGGAAGCCTGATCAGAGTTGTCCTTGTTCTGGGCCGAGCCGTTATTGACGCCAGCCATCAGCGAAGAACCCAGCGTAGAACCAAGCTGCTCGGAGAAAGAAGGCTTCTTGTCCGGCGAAGCAACGGGAGCGTCCGGCGCCTTATTCGAATCGTCCTTGGAAGCATCGGAATCAGGGGTTGCGTCAGAGCCGGAGCCGTTGTTAGAGCCGGTGTCAACGGACGAATCGCTCGAGCCGGTAGATGAGTTAGAGGTGTCAGCGCCGGTCGAACCAGAAGCGTTGCTGTCCGTATTGCCGGCAGAGCTTGAAGGCGAATCGCCCGCAGCAGAGCCGTTCGAATCGGAGCCGTTCGAGGTAGAGCCGTCGTTGGTAGTGCCAACAGCAGAGCCATTACCGTCAGCATCGGTCGAGGGCGCATCCATCCTGTCATCGTTGGCATCGTCACTCGAGTCGTCATTCGAATCAGGTGTCGGCGAGGGCGCCGGCTTAGGCTCGGGCTGCACGGGCGTCGCAGCGGCAGCCTCATCCTCGGCGATAAAAACCAAGCAGTCCTTCAGCTCATTTTTATAACGATTCTTCCAGCCCTCATGATACTGGGGCTGACTTGAAAACTTGGTGGCGACATTGTTGACCACGCTATTGGAGAGCGCCGTCACAAACTCGCGGTCGGACATATCGTTGGAAAGATTCGCCCAGCGGAAAAAGTCCCTGCAGCCACCAGTGCCGCACATGTTGGTAATGCTCCACACCAAGCCCTTGACGCAATCGGCGCGGCCCGAAATATCAATACCCAGGCCGCTCTTGAGCCACGCCTCGGTCACCGCATAGTACGAGTTGTACGCATAGGCATCTTGAAGTGCTGAGAACTCAACAGGATCGGTGTTGTAAGCACCCTGGAAAGCCTCCTGCGCGATACGGCCCAGCTCGGTGAGCTGACCGTTCTCGGACATGGGATTGTTCGCGTTGGAAATCTCGCTGCCGCGATCAATCGCATCCTTGAGCATGCTGTATTTTTCGGGGCTGTAGTTGTAGACCTGCTTCATAAACGGAATGAGCGACCAACGGCGGTCGAACTGGTAATAGCCCAGCGCGTTGTAGCCGTCACCATACGAAAAGCCCTGGTTATAGTTGCCATGGCTCTCATATTTGGTGAAGTACTTCATCTCGGGAGTCACGTTGACAAACGAAACGCCCTGGACCGACCTCAGCACGCCCGAGAAGGACTGTTGGGTGTAAAGGCCCTTATCGATATCGGTGGCATCCGAGGCAACGCCCGGCGTGGGCTCCTCGGCAGCGGCGGGTGCCGGCGCGGAAACGGCGCCAAACGAAAGCGCCAGCGTCAGGCCCGCGACAATAGCAGAATGCTTGGGCTGCATAAGATCCTCCCTGCATTGGTGTAGTTAAAGTTCAATTTGCAAAGATAAAATAAGTATTGCAGCTCGCCCGTTGTTACACAACAACCCCTCGGTAAACGGCAACAACCCTCCGCGAAATCTTAAGGAATTGCGCTCAACCTACAGCTTAATGTCAAAGTTGATCTCGGGAACGGCGGCCAGGTCGGCCAACGTCACGCCGTCGACGTACTTTTCGATCACGTCGTCCAGGCCGCGCCAGAACTTGACGGTCGAGCAAAGATCGCTGCGAGTGCAGCTGTTGTCGATGCCATCGCACGCCACTGGAGCCGTGCTGCCCTCGACGGCGCGCAGGATGTCACCCGCACGTACCTCGGAGGGATCCTTGGCCATCATGTAGCCGCCGCCCTTGCCGCGCACGCTCTTAAGCAGGCCCGCCTTCATAAGCGGACGAACCAGCTGCTCCAAATACTTTTGCGAGATATGCTCGCGGTCGGCAACCTCGCGCAGGGCAATCTTGCCCTCGGCGTCACCGAGCGCCGCGATATAGATCATCAGCCGGAGGGCATAGCGGCCCTTGGAAGAAATGAGCATACCTACCCTCCCATCGTTGCTGGGACAAAATACCAGGAGTGTTTGTCCCAAATCTTATGCACGCGGGGCAAACAAACCTGATTATTATGTCCCACATCTAAAAAGTCGAGTGGATTAGTCGGGTTTTCCCTTGACTAACGCCGAACCCATAGTAACTTTATTCCGAGAAGATTCCTAGGGTTTAGTACGCCTATGAGTACACCATATACAGAGAGGGACAGCATGAGCGCAAATCCGCTGCTTTCCATCGAAGGTCTGACCGCCTCCGTGGACGAGAAGACCATCCTCCACAACGTCAACCTCAACGTCGCCGCCGGCGAGACCCACGTTCTGATGGGACCTAACGGCGCCGGCAAGTCCACCCTCGGCCACCTGGTCATGGGCGACCCCGTTTACACGGTCAACGACGGCCGCATCGTCTTTGACGGCCAGGACATCACCGAGCTCACCACCGACAAGCGCTCGCGCGCCGGCCTGTTCCTGAGCTTCCAGGCACCGGTCGAGATCCCCGGCGTGCCGCTGTCGAGCTTTTTGCGCGCCAGCATCGCCGGCCGCCCCGGCCTGGAGATGAAGGGTAAGGAGTTCCGCCGCCGCGTCAAGGAGCTCGCGGCCGAGCTCAACATGGATACCGCCTACCTCAACCGCGAGCTGGGCGTAGGCTTCTCGGGCGGCGAGAAGAAGAAGGTCGAGATGCTCCAGCTTCTGCTGCTGCAGCCCAAGCTCGCCATCCTGGACGAAACCGACTCCGGCCTGGACGTCGATGCCCTGTCCACCGTCAGCCACGGCATGGACGCCTACCGCAAGAGCTGCGACGGCTCCATGCTCATTATCACGCACAACACGCGCATCTTGGAGCACCTGGATGTCGACCGCGTCCACGTTATGGTCAAGGGCCACATCGTGCGCGAGGACGACGCCTCACTGATCCCCTGGATCGACAAGAACGGCTTTGAGACCTTCGAGCGCGAGGCCGCCGAGCAGCGCGCCCAGGCCGAGGCCGCCGCTGCCGAGCAGCAGGCGTAAAGGGGCGACGCAATGACCAAGAACCGCACCGAGGTCGCGGACATCGACCGCAGCCTCTACGACTTCACCTATGGCGAGGAGGGATTCGAGCGCCTCGACGCCGGCATCACGCCCGACATCGTGCGCGAGATCAGCGCCAAAAAGGACGAGCCGCAGTGGATGCTCGACCTGCGCCTCAAGTCCCTCGAGATTTTTAATCGTTTTCCCGACCCGACGTGGGGTCCCTCCATCGAGGGCCTGGACATGGACAACATCGTCACCTACGTCAAACCCAACACCGATCAAAAGCACGACTGGGAGTCGGTGCCCGACGACATCAAGAATACCTTTGAGCGCCTGGGCATCCCCGAGGCCGAGCGTAGCTACCTGGCAGGCGTCGGCGCGCAGTACGACTCCGAGCTGGTCTACCACAACATGCAGGACACAGCGTCTAAGATGGGCATCGTCTATTCCGGCATCGAGGAGGCCCTGCACGACCCGCAGTGGGAGCCGCTCATCCACGAGAAGTTCATGACGCTCATCCCGCCCACCGACCACAAGTTTGCGGCCCTGCACGGTGCCGTGTGGTCGGGCGGCTCGTTTGTCTACGTGCCCAAGGGCACCAAACTCGACTTCCCGCTGCAGAGCTACTTCCGCCTTAACGCCAAGGGCGCCGGCCAGTTTGAGCACACGCTCATCATCGTCGAAGACGATGCCGATCTGCACTTCATTGAGGGTTGCTCCGCGCCCAAGTACAACGTGGCAAACCTCCACGCCGGCGCCGTCGAGCTCTTTGTGGGCAAGCGCGCGCACCTGCGCTACTCGACCATCGAGAACTGGTCCAAGAACATGTACAACCTCAACACCAAGCGTGCGCGCGTGGACGAGGACGGCGACATCGAGTGGATCAGCGGCTCCTTCGGCAGCCACGTGGGCTACCTCTACCCCATGAGCGTGCTCAACGGCCGCCGCGCCCGTTCCAGCTTTACCGGCATCACCTTTGCCGGCGCCGGTCAAAACCTCGACACCGGCTGCAAGGTCGTGCTCAACGCACCCGATACCTCGGCAACCGTCGAGACCAAGGGCATCTCCAAGAGTGGCGGCATTCAGACCTTCCGCAGCTCTATTGTGGCGACACCCAAGGCCGAGGGCTCCAAGGCAACCGTGAGCTGCCAGTCGCTGATGCTCGACGACCAAAGCCGCTCCGACACTATTCCGGCCATGGACATCCGCGCCAAGAACGTCGACATCGGCCACGAGGCCACCATCGGCCGCATCGGCGACGATAAGGTGTTCTACCTGATGAGCCGCGGTATCTCGGAGGAAGAAGCCCGTACCATGATCGTCAACGGCTTTGCCAACCCGGTTTCCAAGGAGCTGCCGCTGGAGTACGCCGTCGAGATGAACAACCTGATCAAGCTCGAGATGGAAGGAGCGATCGGATAATGAACCAGACCACGAACACCGCTGCTACCACCCTTGAGCAGGTCAATGCGATGCCAGCTGCCACTTGGGGTTGGCTGAAGATGAACCAGACCAAGCTCGAGCTCTCTGACGAGCTTGCCGCCGCTCCCACCGAGGCTGTTAAGGTCGAGGGCTTGGACGAGCAGTTCCGCGGCGCTGCCGACGCATTTAACGCCGCCATGGACGCCATGGCCGAGCGCTTCCCCGAGCGCCGCGCCTCCGCCCCCGGCGACGCCGCCGACCGCGCCCGCATCACGCCCGAGACCGAGCTTGACGTGCCCGCCACCTCCATCTACCAGGCCGGTGCCATCAAGCTCGAGGAGGAGCTCTCCCCTGCTGAAGCCTTCGAGACCGGCATGGGCGAGGCTGCCTACACCTACTTGGCCGACCACGCCACCAAGCGCATCGTCATCGATGTGCCCGCATACAAGCACGCCACGGTTACCGTGCGCATGAGCGGTGTCGATGCAGCCGCGGCCATCGCCGCCATCGACGTCGTCGCCCGTCCCCAGTCGACGCTCGATCTGCTTATTGCCCTGGACTCTCCCGTTGCCGGCCAAGGCGTCGTGGGATCCGTGCTACGCGTGTGCGCCCACGAGTACGCCACCGTCAACGTGACCTGCACGCAGACGCTCGACGATAGCTGGATCGCGCTCGACGACACCGGCCTGTTCCTGGACGAGGGCGCGCGCGTCAACGTGCAGCACGCCGTCCTGGGTGCCGGCGCCAGCGCCACCGGCCTTGCCGGCGACCTGCTGGGCGATACCGCCAAGGTCACCATCGATACTGACTACCTGGGCGCCCGAGAGCAGGTGCGCGACTTTAACTACGAGCTGCGCCACCGCGGTCGCAAGACCGAGTGCGAGATCGACGCCAACGGCGTGCTGACCGGCACGTCCAAGAAGGTCTACCGCGGCACCATCGACCTCGTGCACGGTTGCAAGGGTGCAACCGGCACCGAGCGCGAGACGGTGCTTTTGGCCAACAAGGGCGTCGACAACAAGACCGTTCCCGTCATTCTCTGCGACGAGGACGACGTCGCCGGCAACCACGGAGCCACCATCGGCCACGTCCGCGACGAGCAACTGTTCTACCTCGCCTGCCGCGGCCTTGACCAAAACGCCGCCGAGGACCTGTTCGTCCGCGCCAAGCTGGAGGACGCCGCACTTTCCGCCACCGACGAGCGCACCCGCGCCGCCGTCGTCCGCCTGGGCAACAACCTGATCGACAACTTTGAAGAGGAGCTCGCATGATCGACACCGAGCACGTTAAATGCGACACCTGTACCGCACCGGAGCCTATGGAGCTCGACGCCAGCGACGAGGCCTCGCGCGGCTGGCCTACCGTCGACATCGAGACTAATCCCTACAAGGCGCAGTTCCCGCTGTTCCAGCAGCACCCCGAGATCGCCTTCCTCGATAGTGCCGCCACCGCGCAGCGTCCTGCCTGTGTGCTCGACGCCGAGCGCGACTTCTACCAGCGCATGAACGCCAACCCCCTGCGCGGCCTGTACTCGCTGTCCGTCGAGGCCACTGAGGCCATCGCGAAGGTGCGCCAGCAGATCGCCGACCTCATCGGCGCCTCACAGGCCAACGAGGTCGTCTTCACCCGCAACACGAGCGAGTCGCTCAACCTGGTCGCCAAGAGCTTTGCACCCACAGTCCTCGAGCCGGGCGACGAGGTCGTCATCACCATCATGGAGCACCACTCCAACCTAATCCCGTGGCAGCAGGTCTGCCGCGAAACCGGCGCCAAGCTCGTCTACCTCTACCCCACTAAGACCGGCCAGCTCACCACCGAGGAGGTTCTTGCCAAGGTTGGTCCCAAGACCAAGATCCTGGCCGTGGGTCAGGTTTCTAACGTGCTGGGCGTCGAGAACCCGGTCAAGAACCTCGGCAAGCTCGTGCACAAGTACGGCGGCTATCTGGTCGTCGACGGCGCACAGTCGCTGCCGCACATGCCGGTCGATGTGGCCGACCTGGGAGCCGACTTCTTTGCCTTTAGCGCACACAAGGCCATGGGCCCTATGGGCATCGGCGTGCTGTGGGGCAAGATGGACCTGCTCAACGCCATGCCGCCCATGCTCACCGGCGGCGAAATGATCGACTCTGTCACCGAGCAGGACGCCGTCTGGGCGCCCGTCCCCGAGAAATTCGAGGCCGGCACGCAGGACGCCGCCGGCATCTTTGCCACGGGCGCGGCACTCGACTACCTCGTCAACACGGTTGGCTACGAAAACATCCAGGCACGCGAGCAGGCACTCGTCCACTACCTGATGGGCGAACTCATGCAGCTCGACTTTGTCCAGATCATCGGCTCCATCTACTGGGACAACCATCACGGCGTCGTCAGCTTTAACGTCAAGGGTATCCACCCGCACGACGTCGCGAGCATCATGGACATGGACGGCGTGTGCATCCGTGCCGGTCACCACTGCGCGCAGCCGCTGCTTACCTGGCTGGGCGTCGAGAACCTCGCCTGCTGCCGCGCCAGCGTGGCCTTCTACAACGACAAGGCCGACATCGATAAGTTCATCGCCGGCCTGCATCACGTTTGGAGCACGTTCAATGGGTAATCTGTACACCTCCACCACGTTTATGGAGCACAACTCGCACCCCGACTACAAGTACGAGATGGATGCCCCCACGCACGAGCACGACGGCATCAACCCCAGCTGCGGCGACGAGCTCACCTTGCAGCTGCGCGTCGAGAACGGCGTGATCGAGGAGGCCTCCTTTACCGGCCACGGCTGCGCCATCAGTCAGGCCAGCGCCGACATCATGGCCGACCTCATCACCGGCGAGACCGTCGAGGAAGCTCGCCGCCTAGCAGAGCTCTTCCTCGCCATGATCCGCGGCGAGAAGCTCTCCGAGGAGGACCTGGAAGACCTGGACGAAGCCGCCCAGCTCCAGGACATCTCGCACATGCCCGCCCGCGTCAAATGCGCCGAGCTCGCCTGGCGCACCCTCGACGGCATGCTCGAGGGGCAAGCTAACCAGTAGCGTATGCTCCGAATCCAAGGTTTTTGATTGCCGAGCCGCCCGATACGGGCGGCTCTGTTTTTCCTAATGAGCACGAACACACAAAATCAGCGCGTCCGGCGCCCCGTCTGTCATTTACCACACGGCCAGACGCGAACACGGGCGTTTTCCACAGCACCAAAGGCCTGCGGCAGGGCCCCGGGCCCGCCAAGCAATGCGCCAAGCCCCGTTCTGCTGAGCTCCGACTCGCTTCGCGCCTGCCGCAGACGGGTCCCATAGGGTGCGACGTGCATTTTTGCGAGTATTCAGCACGCCAAGCTGTATGTATACGCATCGAAAGCGTTAATCAACGTCTCCAGGCGCATATATATTGTGTTTTAGAACAAGCATCGCGGTCTCAGGGATCACATACATGCGCTTCGGAGGCGCATCGGAAGGCATAAATAGCTTCGGGACCCGTATGTTGCAAGACTGAGGCAGTGCCGACAGCACCACGATGCTGAAAACTCCGTTTTTTGCACGGCGCAGACGGGGGTAGGCACGGGCAAACCCGGACTGAGCTGTTATTTTATGCAAGATGACGATTGTTCTATGCATATTAAGAAGTGCAGTTACCGTACCAAGCTTTTGAACGCTGGTTGCGGCGTATGGACGACCCCAACTGCGGTGAACAGGCGACCTTACATCACGTTTCCGCCAGCCCGCATCGCCGTTCGCGCGCGGGCGCGCACGATACGAGAGACGGTACTTTTGCCAATCCCGGTATACCGCTCAATCTGGCGCACCGTAAAACCGGCATCGTGCAATCCAAAAATAACGGTATCGCGCTGCGCCGGCGGTGCGACTTTAACCCCACGAAGCGGAACCCCGAGCTCCTTCGCCATCTTGTCGGCAAAGGCGTGGCGTTCCCATTCCGTCTCTTTCATATCGCACAGCGCTGGCTCACTGCCGTCGGGCGTCGAAAGCGAATAGGCAATAAAGCCCTCGGCAGAACCAAAAAGCTCAAGCACGCAAGAAGGATCAGAAAATCCCCTCGCGACATCGGCCGCGTCACCGTCGTAAGAACGCAGATGTTCCGCAAAGCTGCTCCAGGGATAACGCTCGATTAGGCTAACGCCCACCTCCTGCGGATCGGCGTGTACGGAGCGAATAGCCTCCATCACCTGCCAATCGGTATCGAGCGAACGCCGGTCAAAACGGTTCTGGAACAGATGGCCTGTGCGCCCCGTGCGCTTATTGAACCGCCGCGCGTATGTCAAAAGCAGCCGGTGCATTGCCGCGCTCATCCTGTCCTCGTAATCTGCAAGCACCAAATGCACGTGATTGCCCATAAGGCACCAGGCGATAACCGTCACGCCCTCCTCGCGGCAGCGCTCGCGCATCAGCTCCAAAAACTCCCACCGGTCTTCATCGCCCTCAAAGATGAGCTGTTTGCCCACACCGCGGGCACAGACATGGTAAAAGCCGGTAACCGTTCTCCAAACGCGCTGCATGGCGCTCCCTTCGCCGGGATCTGCTTACCATCCAATACAGCACGATTGAAGCGTGCCATCAAAACATTCACGCAAAACAATACACTCGCGCGGCCAAAGGCAGCAAACAGGCGGCGAACGGCACCGTTGCAACAGGTCAACCACTGCAACGCTTGCAAGAGCGGACCAAAAGCTTGCCCAAGACGGACCCCCTCTACGGAAACTCACGACCACAGAACATAGAGTTAAACCGTTTCAATTAAAACTTCCGGACTTCTCGCTACGAAAACTGAGCCGTTCGCCGAATATTCCGTGCATTTCGCGGTATTATAGGGGCTGCATGTCATGTCCCTTTCGAAGGGTCGCCCGGCAATCGCCAGCCACGACCCCCAGACGGGACGCCAACACGATAGAGAGGAGAGGCATGCAGTACTCACAGGAAGTGGAGAACATGTGCCCCGTTGCCAAGGGTGCATACCACGGCCCCGCACCCATCCCCGAGGAGGGCAAGTGGGTCCAGGCTAAGGAGATTTCCGACATCTCCGGTCTTACGCACGGTGTGGGTTGGTGCGCACCTCAGCAGGGCGCCTGCAAGCTCACGCTGAACGTCAAGGACGGCATCATCGAGGAGGCCCTCGTTGAGACCATCGGCTGCTCGGGCATGACCCACTCTGCCGCCATGGCTTCCGAGATCCTTCCCGGTAAGACCATCCTCGAGGCCCTCAACACCGACCTCGTCTGCGACGCCATCAACGTTGCTATGCGCGAGATCTTCCTGCAGATCGTTTACGGCCGCAGCCAGACCGCGTTCTCCGAGGGCGGCCTGCCCGTGGGCGCCTCCCTCGACGACCTCGGCAAGGGCCTTCGCTCTCAGGTCGGCACCATGTTCGGCACCAAGGCCAAGGGCGCTCGTTACCTCGAGCTCGCTCAGGGCTACGTCACCCGCATGGCTCTCAACGACAAGAACGAGATCATCGCATTCGAGTTCCTGAACCTCGGCAAGTTCACCGACGCCGTCAAGGCCGGCAAGACCCCCGAGGAGGCCATCGCTGGCGCTATGGGCCACTATGGTCAGTGGGAGAACGCTGCCAAGTACATCGACCCGCGCACCGACGAGGAGACTCACTCCGTCGCCAGCGTGTTCCCGGTTCACGAGTAGAAAGGGAGGGAAATAACTATGACTGTTACGTTCGAAGGTTACGAGCGCCGCGCTGACAAGATCAACAAGTGCCTCGCCGACAACGGCATCGCCTCCCTCGAGGAAGCTCTGCAGATCTGCACCGACAAGGGCTTCAACCCGCGTGAGATCGTCAACAACACCCAGTCCATCGCCTTCCAGAACGCCGAGTGGGCCTACACCCTCGGTTGCGCTCTCGCTGTCAAGCGTGGCGCCAAGTCCGCTTCTGAGGCTGCCGCCATCATCGGCGAGGGCATCCAGGCCTTCACCGTTCCCGGCTCCGTCGCCGAGGACCGCAAGGTCGGTCTGGGCCACGGCAACCTGGGCGCTATGCTGCTCTCCGACGACACCGAGTGCTTCGCCTTCCTGGCCGGTCACGAGTCCTTCGCTGCCGCTGAGGGTGCTATCGGCCTGGCTCTAAACGCCAACAAGGCTCGCAAGAAGCCGCTGCGCGTCATCCTCAACGGTCTGGGCAAGGACGCTGCTCAGATCATCGCCCGCATCAACGGCTTCACCTACGTGAAGACCCAGTTCGACTACTTCACGGGCGAGCTCAAGGTCGTCGAGACCATCCCCTACTCCGATGGTCCCCGCGCCGCCGTCAACTGCTACGGCGCCGACGACGTCCGCGAGGGCGTTGCCATCATGTGGCACGAGAACGTCGACATCTCGATCACCGGTAACTCCACCAACCCCACGCGCTTCCAGCACCCCGTCGCTGGCACCTACAAGAAGGAGCGCCTCGAGGCTGGCAAGAAGTACTTCTCCGTCGCTTCTGGTGGCGGCACTGGTCGTACCCTGCACCCGGACAACATGGGCGCAGGCCCTGCCTCTTACGGCATGACCGACACCATGGGCCGTATGCACTCCGACGCCCAGTTCGCCGGTTCTTCCTCCGTGCCTGCGCACGTCGACATGATGGGTCTCATCGGCATGGGCAACAACCCCATGGTCGGTGCCACCGTCGCCTGCGCTGTCGCCGTCGAGGAGGCCCTCAAGGCCTAATCGCGCCCGCGCGATGCTCATATAGTTGAGCTTTGGAGCCGCTACCCACCCGGGTAGCGGCTCTTTTTGTTTGCGCTGGCGCAGGGTAGCTAATGCCGATATATCAGCTGGGGCGAAATGCAAGATGTGATGAGATGGAGCGTCAGAGCGTCCATGACGCCCACCTGCCATATTTGCCCTTTACCGATTTGCCGGGTCTTTGCGGCCCCATTGCCGATCACCCGTGCGACAATGCGCCGGACGAGAAAGGAATCCGATGGAATCGACTGATGTACTGGTAATTGGATCTGGCATTGCGGGCCTTTGTGCCGCCATCGAAGCGGCACGCACGGGTGCAACCGTCACTGTGGCAAGCGCCGGCAAGACCATGAGTGGATCGAGCTTCTTCCCGGGTACCTGGGGCCTCGGCCTCATCGGTCCCGTCGACGAAGACGACGAGCAGGACCTCATCGACACCATCCTGGCCGTCGGCGGCGGCGTTGCCGACCCCGAACTCGTCCAAACGTTCGTCCACGGCATTCCCCAAGCGATTGACTGGCTCGAGCAAGACCTGGGCGTTGAGCTCCAGCGTCCGCAAAGCGCCGAGAGTGCTCAACAAAAGCAATTTATCCCCTGCTTTGACCACAAGACGCGCATGTGGCGCGGCCTCACCCGCAAGCCCCTTGAGGACGCTCTGACGACCTGGATCGAGTCGCTCGGCATTCGCCTGCTCCCCCGCCATGAGCTTATCGACCTTGTTGAGGACACGAACGGCAGAATAACCGGAACCGTACTCTACGACCTTACCGAAAATCGAATCGTGCCCTTTGCTGCCAAGGCCACGATCATCGCAGCCGGTGGCACAGGCGGCCTGTTCGAGCGCAGCCTTACGTCGGCTGATGTGCTCAGCTCCTCGCAGGCCATCGCACTGGCGCACGGCGCAACACTTACTAATATAGAGTTCATGCAGATGATGCCCGGCTTCATCGAGCCCAGGCGTAACTTGGTCTTCAACGAGAAAACCTGGCGCTACGTGCATGTAGACCAGCCGGTAGATATTGCCGACGACAAGCTGAACGACCTGCTCGAGCAGCGCTCTGGATATGGTCCCTTCACGTCACGCTTGGCCTCCCGCGCTATCGATCTCGTCATCGATCAGGCAGGTGTCGAAGGCCTGGCACTCCACTACGACTTCCCCCGCGAGGATGTCCCAGAGTTTGTGCAGACCTTTGCCACCTGGCTGCAAGACGAGCACGGCATCGCCCCGACTGACGAGATGCGCGTTGCGATGTATGCCCACGCCGCTAACGGCGGCATCAAGATCGATAAGACCGCGCACACGGGCGTTGAGGGCCTCTACGCTTGCGGCGAGGCGACAGGCGGCATGCACGGCGCCGACCGCATTGGTGGCTTATCAAGCGCCAACGGCATCGTATTCGGACGTATCGCGGGCGCATCGGCAGCCCTCACAGCGCAGAAAGAGCCTGAGGCGGCCCTGAAGGCGGATATCACCCTCCCCCAGTACGGCATTGCCACAACAGATGCCGAACGCCTGACACACAGCCTTAGGCACACGATGAGCACCTTTTGCATGATCAACAGGACCGAAACAGGCCTATCCGAGGCACTACACGAGCTTGAGGGCTTGAAGACGGAGGCAACGACCTTGAGCACACAGAAAGCCCAGGACAGCGAAGTCGCAGCCCTCGCCCGCCTGCAATCGCAGATTCAGCTGGCACAGGAAATGGTCAAAGCCATGCGCAAGCGGACCGAAAGCCTGGGTTCGCACTATCGAGCGGACTAAGCCGAGCACCCCTCCAGAGCAGAACACAACTTCTCGATATTAATGGGTCCCGTGAGCTCAAAGCGACACAGGGCCCATTCGTGTCCGCGCGGCCAAATATACTCATTCTGAATACGGAGTCGACATAGTCCACGTAGACAAACGAACAGAAAGGAAGAGATATGGACAGCAGGGATATCGAGAAATGGCGTGTCGAACTTGACAGCTACGCCCATGTAGAAGACGGCGTTGAGTATTGGCTCGCACGCGATTTAATGGAACCCCTCGGATACACCCAATGGCGTAATTTTGAGACTGCAGTTAAGAGATCCATGGCATCGTGTGACACCAATAAAATGCCTGTTGCCGCCCATTTTGCTGAGGCCAGCAAAATGGTAGATGCCGGCATCGCCAAACGAGCCGTAAAAGACTACAAGCTGACGCGCTACGCATGCTATTTAATCGCCCAAAACGGAGACCCAAACAAGCCCGAAATCGCACTCGCACAGGCGTACTTCGCCGTGCAGACACGCCGTCAGGAGCTCATAGAGCAGCGCTTCGCAGAGATTCAGCGCTTGCAGGCGCGCCACTCGCTATCCGATTCAGAGAAACAGCTCTCGGGTATTGCGTTCAAACGCGGCGTGGACTCCAAAGGATTCGCGATCATCAAGTCGAAGGGCGATGAGGCGTTATTCGGCGGCAGAAGCACGGCGGAAATGAAGCAGCAGCTCGGCATACCCAAGAGAGCGGCATTGGCGGACAGGTTAGCCGATGTCCTCATCAAAGCAAAGGACCTTACGAACTCGATGACGGCCTTCAACGCCGAGGAACACGACCTGTACGGCCTGGACCAGATCAAGCAAGAGCACGTCGAGAACAACACAAGCGTGCGTGGCAGCCTCATCGACCGCGGAATTGTCCCCGAGAACCTACCGCCTGCCGAGGATACAAAAAAGCTCGAGCGTCGCGTGAAGACAGACGAGAAGAAACTCAAGGAGGGTACTGACGGTTTTACCGATCCCCAGGGTAGGCTCGATCTGTGAAAGCGGCTGTGCCCTTTCGGGTTCGACCCCATGCGAGGTCAACAAAAAACGACCAGCCTGAGCCAGTCGCTTTAACAATCTTTGGGTGGGCCGTCAGGGGGTCAGCCTGCTGCGCAGGCGGTCGCTGCGGCGCTTTGCGCCTTGCGCGCTGCGCTGGCAAATGCTTACGCATTTCCTCAGCTCCGCGCCCCGACGGGTTCGACCCCATGCGTGGTCAACAAAAAAGCGACCAGCCTGAGCCAGTCGCTTTAACAATCTTTGGGTGGGCCGTCAGGGGGTCGAACCCTGGACCTTGGGATTAAGAGTCTCAAATGTGACGTTTTAGCACGCGCTGCATCTGCAAAGTTGCTGGTGCCGATGCTCTCGCCAGCTCCGCACGCACTGAAACTGCATTGGAGAACGGTTATTAACGGATATACGGCCATGCATAAAATCCCTTCCCGGCATTACCGGGAAGGGGTTCGTGCTTATGGTCTGTCGATAATCACCTGATCGCCGTCCACGTCGAGGTACGGCGTGATGGTGATGCCGCGGTCGCTCTCGACCACGATGTAGGCTCGATTCGTCGAGCGCTCGGTGGCTATATATGAGGACACGTTCTGCGGGAGGTCATAGAGCGGCCCGTCGGACTGGTCCATGACAGTGGCGACGCCCGTCGCGCTCGCATCGCTGGGATGCGCAAGCGAACAGGCAACGGCGATGAGCGCGAACATGGCGATGACCGCCAGGACCGCGTAGACGACGCCGAGTAGCTTCTCGCTAAGCTTCATGTCACTCCTTGACGAGGTAGTCATCTGCCTCGGGCTTTCCGGTGGCGCGTCCGACGGCAATATAGCGGAGCTTCCCGCTGCCGCCGGTGTAGCGTCCCCAGATAAAGCCGTCCGCGGACTTATACCAGTCGTCGAGCACGACAGTCTGCCCCCTGCTGTAGGAGGCCACCACGGACCCGAAGAGGGACGGCGCCGAGCGCACATTGAGCTTGGAGACGGTGCAACGGTAGCGGCCGCCGAAGCTCTCGACCTCAGTCGCCTGCTGGGTCGGCTGCTTCGCGGGCGCCTGCTGAACGGGTGCGGAACTCGATGCCTTGATTCCGAAACTCTCGAGGTAGATTCGGGCCAGGTCGTCGAGGTATTCATTGAACTTCTGAAGATCGCCGCCGTTGTCGATGAAGCCGTTCTCGGCGAGGCGGTAGTTAATGCCCCTCGCGGCGGCCCTGTTGATGTTAGCGAGGTTGGATCGCTTGACGAGCTTCTGCGCTCGGCCCGGCATGAACGCGGACAGCTTGTCCGCCAGCGTCTTGTCGTAGGAGTCCGGACTGAACTTCGAGCTGATGATCACATGGGCACCGCGAGGTGTCTTGAGGCCGCTGGCATCCATGTGCAGCTCAACGACGGGACCGTCGGCCTTGAGGCTGTTCAGCCCGCCGTCCGCATACCAGTTGCGCGAAGTGTCGCAAAGCACCACCTGATCGCCGCCAAGCTCCTTGATGCGCCTGCCGAGCGCACGCACGCGCTCGGCCTCAGTGTACCCGCCGGCGCAGCAGCCGGGGTCGCCGGCGCCGTGCCCGCAGATGACGAACAGCTTGGCCACGCTATTCCTCGCCGCCCTCGTGAGACGGTCCCGGCTGCGCGCCGCCAACCTCTGGCAGGTCGGTCGCGACACTGGTTAGCAGCGACACGACGGCGGCGACGCCCGCCACGCTCGCGACCTGCACCCAGTCGAGGTCCGTGAATCCGACGCTCCCGGTACCGATGAGCGCCACCGCCGTCTGAGCAGCCGTCTTGACGGCGCGGGTGAGGGCCGCGATTGCCCATTCCTCATACTTCTCCATGATGCTAGTCCTCCGATTCTCCCCTGATGGGGGCGTTGACGATTTCCTGGTAGTAGTGGGTGCCGGTGCCATTTCCGCCCATGCCGTGGTAGGCCCCGTAGACCTGCGAGGCCTCCTGCTTGACCCAGTCGGGGCAACCCTTGCCACTGACCACGTAGCGCTCATGGAGGTCCACGAGGCGGCTTCGCAGCATCGTCCGAGTGCCCTCCTGCATCGCGTCCATGAGCCGGTACAGGCGCATGAGCGCACCCGCGAGGGCCGCGAGGACAACCGGCACGGACCACTGGACGGCCGCGCTGGCTAGTTCTTCCATTCGCGCGCCTCCACTAGGCAGTCAGTTGCTTCCACGCGTCGTCGCTGCCGAACGTGCCTGGCTCGATGGTGTTACCGTCCATCAGAGACTCGTAGACGCTTCCGTACTTGGTGACGCGGTCGCCCTTGGCGTATGATTTGCCGCTGACCCACTCGGGAACGTTCTCGCCGCCGGCCGTGGACGCCACGACCTTCGCCCAGTGCTGGGGGTCGGAAGCGGGATCCGCCGAAGTCGCCGTGTGGCCGGAGATGGCCTTGTAGAGCGTGCCCTGCCAGAGCACGCGGTCGCCCTGCGCGTAGACGTGACCGCATGCGTAGAGCGGATAGAGTGCCGGAACCTTCAACGCATCATCGTCGGAGAGGGCGGCCGCCTGGATCTGCGCGAGCATGAGCGCGGCGTCCTGGGGCGTTCCGGCATCGGGAACGAGAGTCCACACCTGCCAGATGGCGCCGTCATGCTGCTCATAGGAGAGCGCCGTGTGGTAACCGGCGCCGGGATTGGGTTCCGCCGCCTCGCGAATCGGCAGGCCGGAGCCGTCCGTGGTCAGGTAGACAGACCCAGATACAAATTGTCCGTAAAACATTTTTCTCCTTAATGGTTGATTCTTTCCCAAAGCTCCGGGGCCGTATTGGGCTCAGATCCGATACGGGGTGCATGCGTCTGCAGGCACTTGTACAGGTCGCCTCCATATGCCACGCGCGCGCCGGCGGCATACGAGGCCTCACCCACATACCACGGCCGGATGAGCTGGGGTACCTTCAGCGCGTCCTCATCACCGAGAGTCTCGGCGGACATGGCAGCAAGCCGCACCGCGTCATCGCGCACCCCGTCTGGCACGACAATCCATACTTGGTAGATGGAACCGCCCCGCCGCTCATACGCCATGTCCGCCTTGAAACCCTCGGGGGCCTCAGGCTCATCAGACGCGAGAATCGGGAGACCCCTCCCGTCTGTCGCCAGGCGCACCGCGGGCCCGACAAGGGTCCCGATCAATGCCATTTAGACTCCTTTCTCTCGACCTCTCGTGGCAGAAATCCCACGCGCGTATCCTCTCCTTGAGAGCCCACGCGTCTGGGATTTACGGGATTGGAGAGCATGATGAAAGTTGCAGAGGCCGCCTCGAGGTACATGGACGACAAGCGCGGCAGGCTGCGCGCCTGCACTCTGGCCGGTTACGAGAGCGCGCTAGCGCTGCACGTCCTACCTCGCTGGGGCGAGCTGGAACTCGAGGCGATAACGCCCGAGGGCGTACAGGGCTGGATTGATTCGTTTGAGCTGCCGGGGGCTGCCGAAAAGGCATACAAGACCCTGCGCCAGGTAATCCGCTGGGCCATCCGCAGGCTCGGTGTGAGGATGTACGATCCCACCGCCGCCGGTGTCGAGCTGCCGCACAAGCCGGCGCACCGCCCCCACACGATGGAGGCCGGCCAGGTCCGCGACTACCTCCGTGCCCTGTGGGGACACGAATGCGAGGCGGTCGCGATCTGCTCGGTGACCCTCGGGCTGCGGCGCGGCGAGGCGTGCGGCCTCAAGTGGTCCGACATCGATCTGCGTACCGGAGAGGTCCGCATCCGCCGTTCGAGGCAAGTCGTTCGCGGCAATGAGGTTATCGAGGCGCCGAAGACCGAGCGCTCCGCACGGTCCTGCTGGCTCCCCCGCTTCGCGGTCAAACGCCTGCGCACGCTGCGAAAGGGCCGCTCGGGCTGGCTGTGCGATCTGTCTCCCGACGCCATCGCGCGGCACATCAAATCCGCATGTCGCCAAGCCGGGGCCGCCTGGACCTCGATGACGGAATGCCGCCACACGTGGGCGACGCTCGCTGTGGAGGCAGGCGTGGGTATCGAGACCGTGGCCATGATGCTGGGGCACACCGACATCGGCACGGCATACGAGCACTACATCGTGCCGAGGCCGCGCATCTGCAAGGATGCGCAGAAAGTGGTTGAGCGGCTGATACTCGGGGGCTAGGATTCCGTATCCCAGACCGACTGGACCTATCTGTACGGCGCGCCTGGTTCCGGGAGGTCGTTCGTGCGCTACCGCCGCGACGGCGCGCGCTGCGTGCTGCAATGGGGCGTGATGCAGGGCACGTCTGCATACTGGGCCGCCGGCCGCCTGCCAGAGCAGATGCGGCCAAGGGACGGCAACGTCTACGTGCCGGGGGTCTGCACGTCTCCTGACGGAACGGTGGAAAACATCTGCGCGTACTGCTATGTCTCGGCATCGACCGGCGAGGTCGGCTTGCAGGTGGCGGCGACCACGAATCGGAACATCTGGAATCACGGGGAGACGTCGTGGTTAATCTAGACCGACCACACGGTTGAGTGCCGCATCTCCTACGCCTTCTAGGCCGCCGGCCAGCAGGCCGTGCAGGAGAAGCTATGTGAGCCTGACAGGCCCGTGCCGCCATAGTTGGTGATGTACATCGCGCCGCTCTGCTGAATCCACAGGCCGTTTGACATGCTGTGATCGACATCGGTCACAACACACCGCTGGCGTATCTGTTCGTTCGGGCGGAAGCCCTCGGGCACCGTGTCGATGAACGTCGAGCCCCACGATCCGGAGATATTAGCCGTGACGTTGTACATGTTCATGACGACGATTCCGCCGACACGGCAGAAATTGATGGAGCCGGTGCCGACAGTCTTACGCACGTAATTGCTTTTGAACTGGGATACGGAATGCTACGCCGTCCTAATCCAGAGCGTTACCTGACCCGGTCCTTCCGCGTAGATGTGCCATTTCTGCGCGTCAGAGTTGTTGTACATGTAAATCTGCAATTCTGCGCCGTTAACGTCGACTCTGCCGCTCTTGACATCGAGTACCGAGCCGACCTTAGTCGTGAGAGACCAGCGATAGCTTTTCCATATACCGGGCAGTCCGAGGCTTTTCGGCGTTACTGACCCGGCAAGCCAGACGGCACGCCCTACGGGCCACGCGCGGGATACGGAAT
>OLSJ01000034.1_pt1 | contig 122259 bp, 111 predicted proteins | sample 1672151 | NCBI WGS metagenome assembly OLSJ01 (sample SAMEA3136653, study PRJEB25190) | human gut metagenome | biome: human gut; feature: human-associated habitat; material: faeces | place: Austria | collected 2013 | reverse complement strand
AGGTCATAATGCTATTGATGATCATAAAGCGCGTTCCTTCCAGCCTTTCGTGGAAGCCAACTGGCTTTATAACTCCCGCAATTACAGCGTGAAGATGGATGACATCAGCGATGAAATCATCGGCACGCGTAACATCGGCGAGTTAAAAGTCGGGGTGGAAGGTCAGCTTAATCCGCGTCTGCAACTGTGGGGCAACGTCGCCCAGCAGTTAGGTGACAACGGTTACAGCGATACCCAGGGAATGCTGGGCATGAAATATCTCTTTTAATGCCACTTTGCCGCCCGTCACGTGCGGGTGGCACTCTTTTTAGATCAACGTTCTTTGTGATCGCGCTCGCATTCAGTCATTTTTACTATAAATATGATGAAGTTAATTCAGCTTATTTATGGATGAAATCACTATGGATCCTTTGCACGCCGTTTACCTGACCGTCGGACTGTTCGTCATCACGTTTTTTAATCCAGGCGCAAATCTCTTTGTCGTGGTTCAAACCAGTCTGGCTTCTGGTCGTCGCGCGGGCGTACTCACCGGGCTTGGTGTGGCGCTGGGCGACGCCATCTATTCCGGGCTGGGATTATTTGGGATGGCAACGCTCATTACCCAGTGTGAAGAGATTTTCTCACTCATTAAAATCGTCGGCGGTGCTTATCTCTTATGGTTTGCCTGGAACAGTATGCGCCGACAATCAACACCACAGATGAGCGCGTTACAGCAGCCCCTTAGCGCCCCCTGGTATGTATTTTTCCGCCGTGGATTAATTACCGATCTCTCGAATCCACAAACAGTTTTATTTTTTATCAGTATCTTCTCAGTGACGTTAAGTGCAGAAACGCCGACCTGGGCGCGTTTAATGGCCTGGGCAGGGATTGTGCTCGCGTCTGTTATCTGGCGTATATTTCTTAGTCAGGCGTTTTCTTTACCCGCCGTGCGTCGCGCATATGGACGTATGCAGCAGGTCGCCAGTCGGATTATTGGTATGGTTATTGGTCTATTCGCGCTACGGCTGATTTATGAAGGGGTGACGCGGCAATGAGCTGATGATTGGTAATTAATACGATTGAAAAGTTGGACCGCCATCGAGGCCTCGAACCCCGTACCATACAACAATCCTGGTTGTCGTCTGCTCTTCCTGATGAGCTAATGGCGGTTTTTTGATACGAACCTTACAGCATATTTTCTGTCAGGCCCTGGTGCGATGCATAAGATACAGAAAGTGCCCTACGCAAACCTGACGGAATTATGATTTTTTTCATATGAATGTCAACCCATACATTCACAAAATGTCTTTGTTGTTCATTAATAAAGCAATAGCGAATCCCTGTCGATTTACTCGCCCATGGTATTCCCTACGCCAGGGGAGTGCCCGCCAGCACCGCTTCAAAATCTGCGGCGCTCAGATCGGTTGCCCCTTTGAGCATATCTCTCGCCAATGCCCGGCGTCGGTTCAGTAATTCATCCAACGTTTCTTCAAAAGTCATTAACTGGCTATCACGCACCGTCGGATAATAGACGTAAACATCTTTCTGCTGCCCGATACGGTAGGCCCGATCGGTCGCCTGATCCTCCTTCGCCGGATTCCAGCAACGGGTAAAGTGGATGACATGATTTGCTTTTTGGACATTGACGCCAAACCCAACCGCAATGGTGGATAAAATAATGACGTTAAAACCGGGCGTTGACTGAAATGTATCGATCAGACTCTGACGATTTTGATCGCTGCCAGATTTGGTGCTGGTATCACCATTAATAATAAAAGGCTTAAAGCCAAAATGCTGCGCAATCAGATGTTGCAGTTCTCGTTGAATATCGCGCAGTTCCGTAAAAATAATCACTTTGTCATCAGATGACTGGCGAATCGTATTTAATGTCTCCAGCAGCCATTTTACTTTCGGGGCATCGTTCCGTAAGCGCAAATCTGCACTGACGGAATAAGGCCATGCGCAAATAAGTTTCAGGCGATGCAGTAACCCCAGCATACCTGAGCCTCGTTGATCCAGCCCTTCGCTGATCTCCTGTTGATTTTGCCAGCTTGCAACCGAGTGGGTATAGAGATCCCGTTGCAATGGCAGCATATTCAACTGTTTACAGCGTTGATCTTCAATCTTATCCGGCAGGTCTTTCGCCACTTCTTCTTTGGTGCGGCGCAGCGTCTGCGGTTCTATTAATTTACGTAGCGATTCGAGGACAGCATTATCATTCTGTTGCTCAATGGGGCGCAGATAATCTTTACCAAAATTATTTAAAGCCCCCAACAAACCTGGCTGCACGAAGTCAAATAAACACCACAGATCGACAAGGGTATTTTCGACCGGTGTTCCGGTACATGCGACTTTAAATTGTGCCTGAATGGCTTTTGCCGATTGGGTAATTAATGCCGCCGGATTTTTAATTTTCTGCGCTTCGTCGCACACCATTATGGACCAGGGCTGACGAGCCAGCGAAAATTCCTGATCGCGCAACGTCTCATAGGTGGTAAGAACAATATGCGCGTCACCCACCCAGTCACTTTGCAGTAAGTTCTTAATCCCCTTACTTTTAAGCGCATGTGGAATACTCTCTTTCGCGCATTTCTTAGCCTTAAGTTCATTACCGTAGAGTTTTAAAATCGACACCTGCTCGCGCAGGAAGAAATTCCCAACCTCACGCTCCCAGTTATCGAGTAACGACACCGGAGCAACAATCAGCGAAGGAGGCGCATCCGGGAAACGTTCACGATGCCAGATGAGAAAAGTTAGAATCTGTAAGGTTTTACCCAGCCCCATATCGTCTGCGAGTAAACATCCCGCCGTCTCTATTGGCGACTTTAGATACAACTGCTGGAGCCACGCTACCCCTTTACGCTGGTGTTCACGTAGCTGAATGGACGTTTTGAGGATCATCGGCAGTTCGACTTCTGCCTGATGTGCACCGAGCAAAGAGTCCCGCCGTTGTTTAACATACAGCGCCTGCTCGATATTTTGTTCTATCAGCAGAACGGCGCGACTAACCGGCTCACTACTGACGCCATCATTTGTTTCACCGTCGATTTTCTTTTTCCATTTATCGTGGAAAATTTCTGCTTCTTCACGGGGCAAAAGGTTGTCGTTCCAGGGCATGGCGACTTCCGGCGCATCCGTGGCTTTTGCCTCTTCCAGCCGCTCTTCCAGTTCCTGAAAATGTTGATGATTATCGAGATCCCAGCCAGAGAACATGGCCTCGCACATCTCTTGCGCAAGGTTCTCCGGAAGCCATTTTTCACTTTCACTTTTGACCAGATAAGGCGAACTTATTTTTTCAAATTCACCGATCCCGATAACCCGGTCGCTGTATTTGTTCAGATCGAGGACGTGGGTAAAATTCATTCCCGCCGCCTGGTGCTGCCAGTTTTCAAGCAACGCCTGATAACCTTGCAGTTCTTCCTGGCTGAATCTGGAAAGCTCCAGATCGTAACCCTGCCAGACTCCGGCGGGCAGTTGTGCCGCTAACTTTTGCTCCAGTTCAGAGAGCAACGCCGCCAGTTCACCTGGACGTTTAAAGATATAGGTTTCATCCGCCACAGATTGCTCAGTTCTGGGGCTGAGAAGAAGCGTTACCGCCGCAATTTGCCTGTTTTCATCAATCTGCGGCTCCAGACGGAAATCATAAAAGTAGATCCCGGCGTCCTGCAAATTCTGCTCATAAACGTCAGGATCAAGCACCTGGCTCGCCTCTTCACCAATCCAGGTGTAGGGGTTGCGAACAAATGAGAGCGCATCATCCCCCGCCACGCGACGCCCCGTAATAGCGTGCACGGAGGTCAGGACGTCTTTGACTTCAGGGGAAAGAATGACATGATTTAAGACACCATCGTCCCCTAAAACACGGTAACGATCCTGCACCTGTTGCGTGCGGTCAAAACTCTGTAACCAGTTGGCAGGCTGCTCATCAAAAACAGGTTCAATTTCCAGCACCGGAGTATCCACCACCAGCGATTTTCGCAGTTTTAACTGCAACGATTCCGGCCTGATGACGATCGTTTTCGCAAGATAGTCATCCAGTTTTGCCCCTGCTTTTTTGGCCTGCCGCCGTATTTTGGCCCAACGGGTTTGGTTGACCGTTTCGCCCGGCGTCTGTCGCTGCTGCAACCTGAGTTGCTGTAGTGCGTCCAGAAGTTGCCAGTTCTCTTCACTTAACACAAAGGTGCCTTCCGCAGAGGAAAAGCTGGCGCCTGTGCAAGTTATCTCAACAGGGCGATAGTCATCAGGTAGGGTCCATTTATCAATGAAAACGCAAAAAGTGTCATCGCTAATGCTTCCTGTTGCAGCAAGATGAGCCGTCAGATTGCGCTGTGAAGGGAAAGCAAAAATCGCCAGACTGCTGGCATAGTCGTCATTTTTCCGGATGCGGTAAAAATCATCCCAGCTAAGAAACCAGCAATCAGACCAGTGTGAAACATAATCTTCCTCATGAAGCTGTTCCAGGCATGAGGCGACAGGCCAGTTATCTTCGCTATCGGCAAGACTAAAGGGGAAAGCAAAACCCTCTTCTTTCATTACATACAGCGGTGCAAATGAAGCAGGTAGTGAAATATTCTCTTTAATAAATTTACCCAACAATTTTTTGAACACTATTTGCTCCAGTAAGTAAATTTACCCAGCACAGGTTTAAACCCAAGGCTGAGTAATTTTTGCGCCGCTTCATGGTCTGGTTCATTGAACTGAATATGGATTGCGCCCCCCAGCCCTCGTTTATCCATCACTTTGCAATCGACCGAACGAATAATCTCCCGGATTTGTTGTTCCCGGTCGGGGAGATCTTTTTTGGCTTTTAACGAGGAGGCGATGATTTTGATTTGCTCTTCCCGGTCTGACTTTGCATCACTGACTTCATGTTCAGATAACGATGCAGGTTCAGGCCGACTCACGGTCTTTGAGGCATTGAAGCGAGATATATCCAAAGTGACAGAGGACTGATTTAAATCTTGCGCAACGTAATCAATACCCAGCTTACGAAGTTCTTCGTCATATCGGCTCATCCACCCCTCAATTCGGTTGAGTGAGTAGAGAAATACCGGCGACAAATGCGGTAAACGCAACCGGACTTTACGGCGGTTATTCCGCTTATCTTTCAGATCATAATCAATATCAAGAATGCCGGTTTCCGGATTAAAGGGCGCATTCCCCATATGGTAGGCATACATCGCCCCCACTTTCGAAAATTCGACAAACAGATAATCACCAATGCGCATAATCATGGCATTGTTATCGCGTGAACCAGAACCTTGCAGACGGCTTAATCGCCCTGCGTTTTTCGCCCTGAATTCAACATAATCGGCATCTTTGGATCGCAGCGCATCTTCGCCCAGCACAATGCGCGTATAGCTCATTTGGTTGGCAAAACGTAGCCAGTAGAACAGGCGCGCATGGTCAACATCCCGATTGCCTTTCAGCAATTCAAAGAACAGTTTCAGGTCGTCTTTGGCGAACCATCCTTGCACCATCAGTAATACCGGATTTTCAACGTGAACCTGCCAGCTTTTATTACGGCTGGTTAACTGCGGATTTCCCCAATATTCCAGGGCCAATTGCTTGAGTTCGAAATGCGTTTGATGTTTAAAAGCCGACTGATAATAACGGGTCAGAGTGGCTGCCAGAATATTATCTTTAAACCGCGTAAGCTGGCGGCTTAAGGCGATAAGAGAATGAATTTTCTGCTGAAAAGCATCGTCAGTCAGGCAAAAAATCTCATTGACCAGGTGGTTAACAATTTTGCGCCATAACCAGCTGGTTTGCGGAATTTGCGCGACTTTCTCCAGCACCGAAATATCCGTGATTTCTCCACGCCCAAGCTGTTGTCCGAGAAGAAAACCTGCATTATCGGTAAAAATATCGCTATAGGTGTCAATGACCGACATCCAGGACATCTGACGCGGCGCACTCTCTTTTAGCTGTTGAAACCCACGAGCAATCTGCGTGCGTAGCTGAAGCCACTGCGGATTCTTTTCCGGTGTATCGCTGGAATGACCAAAGTAGCTGGTACATAGCGCCAGCCATTCGCGGCGTGTTAACCGCTGCTGCGCAATTTTTTGTTCAATTTCAGCGATAATCCTCGCGAAGTTTGTTGCATCATCAATCAATGCAATTTCAAACAGATCGCCTTCTGCCACGTCATTAAGACCAAAAAAAATCATCTTCCACTCGAAGGGCCTTGGCATCTCCCCTGCACGCAGTCGGGCAATGGCCTGCCGGCGTTTCTCCAGAGGGGGAACCATCTGCACCGCGCGAGCATCTACCTTCCTCTCAAGTTGCGCGATAACGCGCTGAAGATAGTGAAAAGCATGACTTACCGTCGGCTGCACGTTCTGCTCCCGATAGGGCAGCAAACGGGTTTTCAGTTTTTCAATAGCGGAAGTCATTGCATGGCTCCCAACTGACAGGTTTCCTGACTAATGCCAGGAACAACATCCATGCTTTCGTCGCGCTTTTTGTCTTTCAGGCCAAAGAATTGCATCCGCAGTTCTACGCGACGGCTGGCTTCTTTGCTCTCTTTCGCATTGTTGAACGAAACCCCGCCCGCCAGAAATAATTTACGGATCTGGACCTGTTGTTCCGGGGTTATTTTTTGCTGTAGCGCGCTTCTGCTATCCAGCAAACTGCACATCACCCATTCCGAGCGTTGCAACGAAAGGTGCAGGTTATAGAGATAAGAACCGTCAGTATCCGTAAAACCTTCTATAACAATTTGCTTAAACCATTTTTTGCCTTCATCGCTATTTGCCGCCTCCAGCACTAACGGCACCACATCCTGTAGCGCCTGTAATCCTTCGGCGTTAAGCGCAAAGCGATTGTGCTCAAAACGCCCGGCTTCACCAAAGCTGATACGGTTGTCATGGCAGTCAACCTGAATCGTCTTGTTGAGATTTTTCGCCTGAAGCTCAAGTTTTTCACACAGGCGAGCGATATCATGCCCGCGCGATTTCTCCCCCGCCTCCGCCTGCTGGATCCGCTGCGTAACAGAGCTAAGTGACGCCACCATCACGACCAGAAACAGCACCATCATGGCGGTCATCAGGTCTGCATAGGAGATCCAGAAGGGTTTTTCCGCTTCATCGCTGCGCCGTTGCCTGCCATTAAATACCCGGTTAAACATCAGCCTGTTCCTTACGCGCGACGATGACGGAGTACTGTTTCCAGCGTATCCACGCTTTCACCGATAATCTCAACCGAAGAACTTAAGGCTCCCGCCGCTTTCGTCAGTTGCGTATCCATCTCTTGCAGTGAACGATTCAGGCCGTTTTCCACTCCGGTCGTAAAGGATTCAAAACTGGTTCCCATTACCTCGGCAATGTTATGCAGGAACTCCTGAGCCTCACGGTTATATTGTTGCAGGCGTTCAGAGTACGCTTTCAGATCGTCAACAAAACGGCTGCGCGATGTTTGTTCATCATGGCTACGGTTAATCAGCGTTTCGAGTGCCGTTATGGCATTCGCCACGACTTCACGGGTATTACGATAATCGGCAATCAATGCCCCCAACTCCGCGCTGGCACTGGAAAGCGTGCGTCCTGCCTGTTGCGTGCCATTGAGCACCTCAGCGGTCAACTGATTAGCCTCAGCAACACGATCGCCCGCAGCCTCAAAGCGGTCGGCAGCCACGCGCATTTTATCGGCTCCTGTTTGTATCTCTTCCAGATGGCGCGTGGTGTTTTGCGCCATCCGTTGCAGCAGATCGCCTGAAGCAGATTGCTGTTCACGCAGCATCTGCATCAGCGACTCAACCTGACTTTCAAGCTGACCAATGATTCGCTGCGCTTCCTGTTGTAACGCACTCTGCGCAGATTGCTGTTGCTGACTGAGCGACTTCTGACCTTCTTCCAGTTGCCCAAACAGGTTGCCAAGTTGGCTACCCAGGTGATCGATACCGCTGGTCATTTTCTCTCGCAGGGCATCCTGACCGGAATGCATGGTTTGCTGTAACGACGTCATAAACTGTTGCTGTTGCTCAGCCGCCGCCTGCTCACGCGCTTCGCTACGTGCCAGAAGCTGCTGAGTTTCTTCATGCAGCACGCGTTGCCCCTGTTCCTGAGTCTGGCTCATCTGTTTTTGCCCTGACTCCAGTTGGCTGAATACGCCCGCCAGGTTTTGCGTCAGCGTTTCGATACCTTTGCTCATATTGCCCATCAGCAGATTTTGCGCCTGGTTTTGCTGCTGATTAAGTTGCTGCTGACCATTTTCCAGTTGTGCAAAGAGCGTCGCCATATGGCTGCCAAGCGTATCCACGGAAGCTGCCATTTTCTCCATGGTTTCATTTTGCCCTTGCTGAACACTGGACTGGATAGCCTCAATAAACGCGCGCATCTGTTCCGCCATCGCTTTTTCACGCGCTTCGCTGTCGGCAAAGATTTTTTCCAGTTGTTGCGCCATCCGTTCGCCCGCACCCTCACCTTCTGCGCCAATACGGGCAACGGATTCCTGCAAGCTGCGCAGCATCTCATTCATCCCTGCCTGCATCTCCTGCTGACCGCTTTTCATTTCGCTTAACAGTTGAGAGATCAGTTGCGCGCTGCCCTGACGTGAGTCATCCCCGGCCTGACGCATATCCTGCAACAACGTTGAGAAGCCGCTTTGCATAGACTGAATGGCTTCCACAGAACGCCCCATCATCTCCTGCATGGTGGTGAATTGCTGACCAAAGGTATTATCCATTTTGCTCATAAAGGCGGTCAGGACGTTCTCCAGCATCGACTGCACACGATGGCTCTGATCGCCGGAGGCGGTTTGCACCACACCAGCAATTTTATCCAGCGGATTTTTCAGACTGGTTTCGATAGCACCACTGACCTGTTCAGCAAACTGTTGGCCTGACTCGCGGTATGTTGTTGATAATGTCTCTGCCAGCTTTTGATTTTCCCGCACCTGGCTATCCACCAGGTTTTGCAGCATTTCGCGCAGGTCAGTGACCAGACCATCCTTAAGTTGCCGCGCATGGGTGGTGTTTTCTTTAGTACTGGAAAGAAGTTGCGAAAGGTAATCTTCACCGACGCCGCCCTCAAAAAGCTGGTCAATGCTGGCGGTAAGAAGTTCAAGGTTTTTATAACATTGCGCCAGTCGCCATTTTTCAAACATGGTGACCAGAATGGAAAACGTAATAGCAAACGCCGAACCTAAAAACGCATACAGAACGTCGCGTAAAAGGTTAGCGACGCTGGCGCTGACCTGCTCTGGCGTGCTGGGGTCAAAATGGTGCAAACCAATCATCAGCCCCGAAAAGGTGCCGATGATCCCAATTCCGGTCAGGATGCCAGGGAGATGTTTAAACGCTTCCGTATAGAGAGGAATTTCGACTAATAACGGTTCCGTAAACCATGCTGACGACGGAGCCGTTGAACGGATGGCGCTAATTTTTTTTTGCCCGCTGTTTTCGTCAAACTCAAACTGGCGATGTAGAGACTCTTTAAATTCGCTCCAGGGATGCGCAAAAAATTTATCAGAGAATAACGCGTCTAATTTTTCGAGTTGTTGTGCCGGTTTTTCATTGCCAAGTTGCCGAATTGCTTTCGCTTTTTGTTTAAAGCGCGCTGAAACCCTAAATGAAGGAATAGCGTAACGGACAATGAAACCCAACAACAAAACCCCAACCACAATAGCGACATAAATCGGCACATTTTCTGGATTAACAGAGGTTAACGTGTCGAGGAACGAAGTCAGCGAAAACATCTAAATACCTTGAGTGAAGGAAAAGAAATTTGCAGGGCAGAACATCACCAGCAAGGAAAAAAATCGCCCGCTCATTATAGGAAAAGTCTCGATTTTTACATCAATAAAACGTTATATATCTCACAAAAACATTGATCACACGCATATGTAAGAAATTTAAATCGCTTGGTGAAAATAATTCACAGAATTTATGCTTTATGACACAAAGATTGGGGATTTTATTTTTTTCGCCGCCAGACTTACGTATGAAACTTTTTCGTAGGGCGCTGCTTCTAATAACGTCCAGTCACTATTCAACGAGACAATTAAATGAGTGAGATTGACATTAAGGGCGATGAAACGCTGGTTGCTCTGCTACTGAACGCCGACAAAAACGATATCGATCTGCTGATTGATTACATTACCCCAGACGGAAAATTTAATTTTTCCCAGTCTGACCGCGTTAAAAAGGCCTTGCGCGATGGTAAAAATAGCGAAGCTGTTGATGAGGAAACATTGCGTTTGCTGATTCGCGAACTGCAACATTTTGGCGGTAACACCGTAATGAATCTGTTCCGACGCAATGGCGTTAGCTATAGCGAAATTGTTGACGATGTCGCCAGCCATCTGAAAATTAAAGTCGCGAAAAATGCACCGGTAAAAGAAAAAGAATCACTGATTATCGATGCCGTTTTTGCGTCATCCTGGAACAAAATGTCAGATGACGATCGCCGTCAGCTTCTCCGTGATATGGGAATTAACACCAGTATTAGCCTGGATAAGTTGTCACGTATGGAGCTGCCACTTTTGCAACGTGCGGCAATGGTAGCAAGCGGTCTGGCGCAGATCGCCACGGGGAAGGCACTCCCGCTAATTGCGGGTCTGGGGATAGGTCGCGTGTTGGGCGTTCTCACCGGTCCTGTCGGGTTAGCCCTCACCGGTTTATATACCGCTTATGATATTTCCAACCCGGCGTTCCGAATCACCTTGCCCTGTGTAGTGCAAATTGCCTGGATTCGCTTAAAAAATTCCCGCCATCACCGTCTGAGCGAATCGGTATCATCAACGGCAATGTCAACCGCAAACTATGGCAATCGCTGGGTGTTTGAAAATGAAAAGTCGCAGCGCGTTTTAACTGTATCGTCTATCGCTTTAAATGAAATTACCCACCCCGACACTCTGATACGACATGACATTACTGAAATTTCACGGTTAGGCCCACTCTTACAGACGCTTCCTTCGCTCGCCACCGCCGCCCATGTCGCCAGTCATCACTATATGGAAGTCATAATTGATGGCGCACTGGCGAAAGTGAAAGATGGCTCGGGATATCGTGGCTTCAGTCTCGGGGAAAAAGGAATTAAAGCGCACGCAGTTTTGCTGAACCCTGACAAACTGAATCAATTAGTCAATGCCAGCATATTACTGAATGTCGCTTCGGCGATACTGGCACAAAAACATCTGGCAGATATCAGCAATAAACTGACGCAGATAATTGAAACTATTCGGGAGATTTCTGCGTTCCAGAACAATGCCCGCAAATCTGAAATTGTCGGCGCTATTCAGTATTTACAGCAAATCACACCTGTCGTCATTGAGGGGCAATCTTCGCCAGAAATACGGCAAATACTTGAAGCTATCGAAAAAGATTTTTCAACGCTCCAGGATCATCTGCTGACGGATATTGCCTTTGCTGGCGAGAAGGTAGCCTCTATAAATGACGGCAGTTTTTTCAGTAGCGCAACCATCACCAGTAAAATTCAGGCGCAACAAAAAATTATTGAAGAACGGACGATGGAGTGGGATTTAGCGATGAGGGTACGCGGGCAAGCATTACATCTGGTCAGCCATAGTGAGGGTCAGACGATGCTGGTAGAACGTCGTCAGCAGGCTATAGAACATCATTATGCGCAGTTCGATACGGTTATCAGCAAGGTAGAAAAACAATTACAGTCACGAATTGATAGCATCGGCGCCGTAGCGGAACAGGCGAATACCACCAGCGCCAATAAAGTCATTTTGCGAAAATGGTGCAATAACCGCTTAATGCCGCAAAAAGTCGCAATTAAGGAAGCCCGCATGGCGTTCGACCAATTCCAGCAAAATATGCTGGACAAGCCGTTGCAGACCAGCCGCATGTTGGTGGAAATGAAAGACGGAAAACCGGTGAAGTGTTATGCGTTGCCGGATGCTTAAGGCGGCTCGTAAGGTTTACTGTGTGGTTAGCGGTGCCACACACAATGTCTCCGGCTCAGAAGAATCAAGGCCAACAAACCCATATTCAAGTTGCCCCACTCCCTGGGGCGATAAATCTCTTACGACTCACCGTTGAAGACATTTCAAACGGACATCAACCTGCCACACGCCCCCATACCAGTTGCCCTTTATGGAACGTTGCGGTACGTGGCGAGATACGCGCCACCGCCTCGGCGGAACAAGAGGCGTCCACCAGCACAAAGCTGGCGTCATCCTGCGCTTTTGGCCAGACGCGCTCGCCTTTTTCATTCAGCGGCAGGACATCGCCAGTGGCTAAAAATAGCGATCGGGAGAGGTTCTGTTCGTTAGGACGAATATAGAGTTGCGCGTACAGATTGGCTTTTTCCAGCATGTCGCCCAGGCCGTAAGGCGACCAGTGGTCGATAACGCTGTCAGTTCCTGTCATGACTTTTACGCCTTTGTCGTGTAGCTGTTTGAGCGGCATATGCAACGTGCCAATCGGCACCGTCGAGGCGATAGAAATTTGCTGCGCCGCCATCCGGTGCGCCAGCTCAACGACCTGTTGCTCGTTAAGCGTAGCCAGCGCAAAGGCGTGGCTGATGGTCAGCTTGCCCTTCAGTTGCGGCGTTTTCTCTACGGTTTCAACCATATAATTGATGGCCGCCACGCCTGCCGGCGTGGTTTCGTGCAGGTGAATATCGACGCCTTTGTCGTAGTCCAGCGCAATCTGGAACATGGTGTCGAGAGATTTTTCCATCGCGCCATCGACACTGGTCGGGTCCAGCCCGCCGACGTAATGCGCCCCCGCCTGCATCGCTTCGCGCATTAAGGATTCCGATTTCGACAACAGCAAACCGTGCTGCGGGAAGGCGACAATTTCACACTCGAAGCCCGCCTGACGTCGCGCCAGCACCGCCTGCAAGTTTTGCAGATTTTTCAGGCCGGAAACCGGTTCGATATTGCAGTGGCTGCGGGCAATGGTGGTGCCTTTCGACTGCAATAAATCGATCAGTTTTTCCGCCCGCTCCTGAGTGTAAGGTTGCAGCTCCGGCAGCATTTTCTGCTCAAGCTTAATCATGTCCTGGATGGTGGTGCCTGCCGGGCGATTGAGCGAGCGCCACGGCCCGCCGTAAAAGGTTTTGTCGAGATGAATATGCATGTCGCGGGTGGTGGGCAGCATCAACTTACCGCCAGCGTCATAGTGCGGCAGCGTGGCGTCCGGATGCTGCTTATTCTCGCGCAGGGCAACAATTTTGCCGTCCTGAATCTCCACGGTCTGGCGTGCCGTGCGGGTCTGTACTGCCACGCCTTTTTCGTAGTCAAAACCGGTTTCCAGCAGCACGTTGTCGAGATAGTAGTGCGGGTCAGTGATTTTCATGGTGTTATTCGCTTCGCAGTTTGTGATGCCAGAGACCGCCGCATGGACAAGCGGCACAGAGGTACCAAACAGCGCGGCGGCGGTGACCATCTTACCGCTCTGGCTCAGAAACTCACGGCGGCTATTACTTTCTTTCATCTTACGTCCTTACGTTTTAATGATATGGGTGCCCGTTTCACCGCGCAGCGCCGCTGGCAGGCATTCTGGCGTGGTGATAATCACTTCTTTTCCGCCCTGTTCCAGGAATGTGAGGCTGGCGATAATTTTTGGCAACATGCTGCCGGGCGGGAAATGCCCTTCCTGCATATAGCGGGTCATGGTGGTAATATCCACCCGATCGAGCGCCTGCTGCTGCGGCTTGCCAAAGTGAATACACACCTTTTCCACGCCAGTGGTGATCACCAGAATGTCGGCGTGAATTTCGCGGGCCAGTAGCGCGGTAGAGAGATCTTTGTCGATAACCGCGTCCACGCTTTGGTAATCCCCCGCTTCACTGCGCACCACCGGAATGCCGCCACCGCCCGCGCCAATCACTACAAAGCCTTGTTGGATCAGCGCCTTAATGGCAGGTGCTTCAACAATACGTTTCGGTTCCGGCGATGCGACTACGCGGCGATAGCCTCGTCCGGCGTCTTCAACAAAATGCCAGTCAGGGTTTGCCTTTTGTAATTGGTCACGCTGGCGTTCACTAAAGAATGCACCGATAGGCTTGGTGGGATGGGCAAAACCCGGATCGTTTTTATCCACTTCCACCTGAGTCACCACGGTGACGGCCTTTTTCTCGCCGTGACGCGCCAGTCGGTTGTTCAGCGCCTGTTGGATCAGATAGCCAATGCCGCCTTGCGTATCTGCCACACAGTTCGCCAGCGGCGTTAAGGGCAGCCCTTCACGCTCGTGGGCAATCTCCGCGCGGCGTAAATCCAGCCCGACCTGCGGCCCGTTGCCGTGGGTCAGCACAATGTCGTAATCGGAAGCCAGCATTTCCAGCACCGTATCGGCGACGGCTTTCACCGCCTCCGCCTGATGCTCAATCGACTGGCTGGCGTTATCTTTGATAATGCTGTTGCCACCAATGGCAACGACCACAAGTTCTTTCATGTTGTTATGTCCGCGACAGAGGGTGATGGGGTTATGACCAACGCCAGACTGCCTGATGCGCTACGCTTATCAGGCCTACAGATTCTTGTGCCATCCGGCAATGGTGAAAAATGCCTGATGCGACGCTCGCGCGTCTTATCAGGCCTACAAACTCTTGTGCCATTCGTAGGCCGGATAAGGCGTTCACGCCGCATCCGGCATAAACATCTAAGTCAGACGCCGTAACGTTCGCACCAGCCAAGAATGGCTTTCTCGAAGCAGGCGAATGGCGGATGCACAATGCCCGCGCCAATCATGCCGACGCCCGCATCTTTATGGGCGATGGCGGTGTTGATCACTGGCAGAATGCCGCTGCTGCCCACGCGGGTGATGTCGATTGCCGACGGCACGCCCATAAAACCGAGCAGCGGAATGGTGACATTGGGGTTTTCACCGAGGGTGATTTCGCGCATCTGACGGGAGAAATCGATAGCCTCTTCCACCGTGCCACCCACCAGCGCGACGATCGCAGGCGCGGTCGCCATAGCAAATCCGCCAATACCGTAGGTTTCGGTGATGGCGCTGTCGCCGATATCCAGCCCCGAATCTTCTGGCCTATAACCGGCAAACATCGGCCCGATCACCTGCTGCGCCGGGCCGGTAAACCACTGCCCCGGCAGGCCGCTGACCCGCAGGCCGAACTCGACGCCGTTACGCGCCATGGTGGTGACCACGGTGCTGTATTCGATGCCGTGCGCCGCATCCATCGCCGCTTTACACATCGCCATCCACGTCGGGCCGGAGAAGTAGTCGCTGCTGGCGACAAACTCAAACACTTCGCGCTGTTGCTCCACGGAATAACCTGCCTGAATAATCCCCGGCGTCAGCGCCTGAATCAGCAGCGTCGTCCCGGCGTTATTGCGGTTATGGCACTCATCGCCCATATGCAGCGCCTGCGCCAGCATTAAGCGCAGATCGATCTCACCGATAATTTTCATCGCGTCGCGCAGCATTGGTCCCTGCACATCGCGCATCCAGTTCAGTCGGTCGATCACACTCTGGTCGTTGGCACCCATACGCAAAATCTTCGCCATCTGCTCGCTCATGTTGGTGTAAGCGATGTTGCCGTAGGTTTTGTTTTTTACGATGTGCATAAACATCGAGGCCGAGGTAACACCCGCCATCGATCCCACACAGTCGTGTTCGTGGCACGGCGAGAAGGTGATCTCCCCGGAGGCCGCCAGTTCAGCCGCCTCGTCGAGGTCTTTCGCCAGCCCTTCGAACACTAGCGCCCCGGTGACCGCGCCTTTCATCGCGCCGCACATTTTTTCCCAGGTGACCGGTGGTCCGGCGTGAAGAATGGTTTTCGCCGTCATGCCCGGCACCACGTTAATCGCCTGATCAAAACCAATTAGCACCGGATGCGACTGAATAATGCGCTCCAGCGCCTGCTGATTAGCGGCGGCGATTTTGTCTGCCAGGGGCGAATCGGCAATGTTATCCAGCGCCTGCACCACCTGCATATTGCCCTGCCCCGGCGGCGTCCAGTCGAGCTGGGTCACTTCTACATGCTGCTTTTTCAGGTCATCGCTAAACATGGCGATACCGACGTTAATAACGTTCAACGGTTGGCTAAACAGTGACGGGCTCATCAGGCTTCCTCCCCTTTGCAGATAAATTCACGCGCCAGCAATCCGGTATTGGTGCTGCTACTGGCCAGAATTACCCCGGCATCAAGCAGCATCTGGCTCTGTTGTTCTAATGATGGCGTATCGAGATCGGTGCCCAGCACATAGGCGAGAATGATCAACTCGCGCCCTTCGGCAGCGGCGATCGCTTTCGCTTCTTTGATCGCATCAATGGTGGAGCCGACCGGATCTTCATGCGATCCAAATCCGAGCACAAAATCCATCACGATCACCGCCACTTCGGGATCGCGCGCCTCTTCGATCAAGCGGCTGATACGGTTGGTCGGGTCAATCATCGGGTGCGGCTTGCCGTTGGTGAAGTCGTCATCGCCAAAGTCGAGGAAGGTGTGTTTGATGCTGCGGTTGATATCTTTCAGGCGGAATTCAGGATCGGGCTGGATGTTGCTGTAAACATCGCCATGTTTTTCCATCACCGCGAACATCGTTTCGTCGCACAGCGTGCCGCCGCAGAACAGGCCACGAATGTATTTCTGTTGCGGCTTCAGGCGAGCGCGCACGTCAGCAATCAACGGCTGGTTTAGCGTATGCAGGTCGAGATGTTCCTGTTTCACGCCGGTAAGCATCACTGCTTTCAGCGCCGCCTCTTTGGTGCCGCGAGCAAACTGTAGCCCCTGCTCATCCACAGGCGTTTCGCCACGACCGAGGAAGCAGACCACCACCGGCTTGCGGCAGGCGCGCGCGCGTTCCAGCACTTTGCGAGCCACCGCCGGCGCTGGCGGTTTAGAAATTAAGGCGATGATTTCAGTTTGCGGATCGTTTTCTAACATGCCGATGGCGTCGAGCATCATCAGGCCGCCAATTTTCTCGCTCAGGTCGCGCCCGCCGGTGCCGATCAGTTGTGAAACGCCGCCGCCAAATTCATGGATGCGGACACTCAGTTCCTGGCTGCCGGTGCCGGATGCGCCAACAATACCGATGTTGCCACGACGCACGGCGTTACCAAAGCAGAGCGCCGCGCCGTTGATAATCGCCGTGCCGCAGTCTGGCCCCATCATCAGCAGCCCTTTTTCGTGAGCGAGCTGCTTGAGCGCCAGTTCATCTTCAACCGAGACGTTATCGGAGAACAGCATCACGTTGAGGTCATTTTGCAGCGCCTGACGCGCTTCGCGAGCGGCAAACAGGCCGTTGACCGAAATCACCGCCAGGTTACTTTCCGGGATATGCTTTTTGGCGCTGGTGATAGTGGCATAACGCGCCTCGTGCGTACCACTTTGCGCTTTGGTATTGAACAGTTCTTCAATCTCCACCAGCAACTGCTCGTTGTCCGCGCCCGCTTTGCCGTTGATAACGATCATCAGGTCGCCGTTTTTCGCCTGCTCCAGTTCCGGCGTCAGCAGCCCTAAATTTTTCAGCACGCCTTTGTTCATTTCGGTCGCCATCGCCACAAATGCCTGCTCGACACCGTCGAGTTTATTTGCACGCGTGGAGATGGACATCAACGAGACAGAATCAAAATAGGTATTCGGTTTAATGACTATTTTAACTGACATAATTCCCTCCGTAGGTTTGGCTCAGCGCACAACCATCGGCCATGCCATACAGCATGTCGCAGCCGGAACTGGAGCCAATATGTTTAATTTTTTCTATTGTCTGAGTGGCGTTCTCAGGGATGTCATTAATGATGCCGTGAATAAAGTGATAAATATTTTCCCGACAGCGTTGTTGTAATGCGGCTTCCAGCGTTATGGCACTTAATAACGTGGTATTATTTCTGCCGCGTTGCAGGCCGAGATAAAATTCCTCTTTGTATTTTTCTACCGGATGCCCGGAAATAAATAAAACAAGCGCCAGACCTGTTAAATAATCATCGGCTGAAGGCGTCAGACCAATCCCTAACCCAATCATATTAGCGACCGCTGACGCGATATTTTGTTTATCGTTTACTGCCTGAATAACTGCACGTCGCCTGATATGTAATTCTTTATTTAACGCCTGATAAAATGGGTTATCGCCGCGATAATTAAACAGGGTTTCATTTTCCCCCAGATGCTGATGAATAATGTCGTACCACTGTTGCCAGGCAATAAGGTGAAAATTCAGAGCGGTCATTTGCAGTGTTGGGGACAGCCAACGCTGACAACGATGCTTATCTATATGAATATCTTTACCAATCGTAATCCCGTGCTCGTCAAACTGAACCTTATCGCCATGATGGAACAGACCATCAAAGTGAGTGAGTGCCAACCGACAACTGTTTGGTGCATTGTCGTATTCTTCACAAAGCAGCGTCAGCAACTGCTGGCGAGCCGGGAGTGCGATATTTACCGCTCTGGCAAAGATCTGTTCAACCTGTCCTTGCCCCCGCTGCGCCAGGAAATTCGCATCCGCAGTTAGCGCCCACACACACCGTCTTTCTGGTGTGTCGATAGCAAGCCTCCCGGTTTATGCGCCTGCCGCAATCAGCAACTGCGCAATCTCTTCAAAGCCCCGTTCCCGCGCCAGTTCCAGCGGCGTTTTGCCATATTTATCGGTCAGATGCGGGCTGGCACCGTGTTCCAGCAATAACTGGACAATCGCCTGCTGTTTAATACCGCCATCATTAAGCACAATCGCTTCCAGCAGCGGTGTCCAGCCAACATGGTTGGTCTGGTTAACGTTAATTTCCGTATGCGCCAAAAGCTCTTTTACAATACTTAAATGGCCTTTTTCACAGGCAGGCGTCAGGCCGACACCGCCAAAACGGGTTACGCAATTAAGATCGGGTTTAGCGGCTAAAATAATTCGTAACAGGGTTAAATCACCGGTCAGGCAGCTAATTAAAAAAGGATTTGAACATATCTGATCTTGCTTATTAATATCCGCTCCGGCATCAATTAATGCCTGAACGCAAGCATATTGCTGATATAAACTTGCCAGCGTAATTGCCGTTTTCCCCTGACGATCGCAGGTATTTATATCGACACCCAGCGCAAGGCAGGTTTTTACTTTATCGATATCGCCCTGTTGTGCAGCCAATAAATAGTCGGCAGGCAGATTATTTATAGTCATTAACATTCCCCTGGTTTTTGTGGCTGTTTTCGATGAATTGAGAATAGCAACGAAATTCAGCTAAAAGAACCCGCTTAAATTTAATTCGCCGTATTTCGCCTTTTTGTTGAATGATGTTCAATAATCTTTTCGCAGTGTGCGGTAGTGCAATATTTGTCTCTTTCTCGCCATACCCTTTCACTCAATCCGGTTTTATTTCTCTATAGTCTGCACATGTAAGAGTAGCTTTCGTCCATGTCTAACCAGAGGGGAACAAGATGAACGGACTCACGGCAACGGGTGTCACCGTCGGTATTTGTGCTGGGCTTTGGCAGTTAGTGGCTTCACATGTCGGGCTCTCTCAGGGATGGGAATTATTAGGAACCATTGGCTTCGTCGCCTTTTGCAGTTTTTATGCCGCAGGCGGCGGTAAATCGGGGTTTATCAGAAGCCTGGCGGTTAATTATTCCGGGATGGTGTGGGCGTTTTTCGCCGCGCTGGCTGCCGGCTGGCTGGCTTCTGTAAGTGGTCTTTCTGGATTCTGGGCAAGCGTGATTACTACCGTGCCCTTCTCAGCGGTGGTGGTCTGGCAAGGACGTTTCTGGTTACTGTCATTCATTCCCGGTGGCTTTCTCGGCATGACGCTATTTTTTGCCAGCGGGATGAACTGGACGGTAACGTTACTGGGTTTTCTGGCGGGTAACTGCGTGGGGATAATTTCCGAATATGGCGGACAAAAATTAAGCGAAGCGACAACTAAACGCGACGGGTATTAAAAGTTATTCAAAAATGATTATCTATCTTTAACCGATACCTCTACAGTCATGGCTGGAGAAATTCATATTAGAAAATGGCGGGAATGGTTTAATGAACTCAATTTTTACCGAAGAAAATCTGTTGGCATTTACTACCGCTGCGCGTTTTGGCAGCTTCAGTAAAGCGGCAGAAGAGTTGGGTTTAACCACTTCCGCCATTAGCTACACCATCAAGCGAATGGAAACGGGGCTGGATGTAGTGCTGTTCACCCGCAATACCCGCAGCATTGAGTTAACGGAGTCCGGGCGTTATTTTTTCCGCAAGGCCACCGACCTGCTGAATGATTTTCACGCCATCAAACGCAGCATCGATACTATTTCGCAGGGCATAGAAGCACGCGTGCGCATTTGTATTAATCAGCTACTTTATACACCCAAACACACCGCACGCTTATTACAGGTGCTGAAAAAGCAGTTTCCTACCTGCCAGATTACCGTCACCACCGAAGTGTATAACGGCGTTTGGGATGCGATTATCAATAACCAGGCGAATATCGCCATCGGCGCGCCCGATACGCTGCTGGACGGTGGCGGCATTGATTACACCGAGATTGGTGCGATTCGCTGGGCTTTTGCTATCGCCCCGGATCACCCGTTAGCCTTTGTGCCGGAGCCGATCGCCGAAAGCCAGCTGCGTCTCTACCCTAATATTATGGTGGAGGACACCGCACATACGATTAATAAAAAGGTGGGTTGGTTGCTGCATGGGCAGGAGTCGATTCTGGTGCCAGATTTCAACACCAAATGTCAGTGCCAGATTTTAGGTGAAGGGATTGGTTTTTTGCCAGATTACATGGTTCGTGAAGCGATGGCGCAATCACTGCTGGTTACCCGACAAATTCATAATCCGCGCCAGGATTCACGCATGTTACTGGCGACCCAGCACTCTGCAACGGGTCAGGTGACGCAGTGGATTAAAAGGCAATTTGCGCCAAATGGCATATTAACGGGGATCTATCAGGATTTACTGCATCGGGAGAATTAATCGCTGCCAACCTCCCGATGCGCTGTGAATAGCGGCTTACATCAACCACCGGCTTTCATTACCCAGTCAGAGACAAATTTATTACCCGGAACCGGCGGAGAGTACAAATAGCCCTGCAAAAAGTGAACGCCTTTACCGATCATTAAGTCCGCCTGCTCCTGGGTTTCTACCCCTTCCGCTACGATACTCAGACCAGGCTTACGCGCCAGTTCGACAATATTGTCCACAATATGGCCGGAGATTTCGTCAACACTCGCCATTTGCACAAACGACTTGTCAATTTTAATAAAATCGACCGGAAACGCCTGCAGATAACGATAGGTCGCATAGCCCGTACCAAAGTCATCCAGCGCAAAGGTAATGTTGTGCTGATGAAGGCTGTCAAATATCGCTCTGGCTTCTGGTGTTACCGGAATGGGGTTACGTTCTGTCAGCTCAAGAACCAGCTTGATTTTATCATTACCTAATTTCTTGACCAGGTTCAGACACTCTTTTTCAAATCCCGCAGCCAAAAAACAGCCCGCCGAGACGTTGATACCAATATGGAAATTGTCCGGTAGCAAATGTTTTACCGGCAGCAGAATATCCGCAGTCTGTTTCATCAACTGGCGGGTCATTATGACAATAAGACCAGATGACTCCGCCAGAGGAATAAACTGATCCGGAGGGATAATTCCCGTTTGCGGGTGCTCCCAGCGAACAAGCACTTCACAGCCTGTTAGTACCCCTGTCTGTGCGCAGAAAACAGGTTGGATCCACGGTTTAAATTCATGGTTTTCCAGCGCCAGGCTGATGGCTTCAGGCGTGACAATATGGTGACAACGGTTGTCAGGGATATAGAATTTATTTTTATTACCTGTGGCGGTGACTACCTGTGGATGATATTGAAAAAAGATATCCCGCCAGAAGGTAATATCACTCTGAATACCGAGTTTTTCGTACAGTTGTTTCTTTTGATGTGAAATTGTTTTTGCACTGCGATTTCTATATTGTGATATTTCTGTAACAGACATCCCCTCCATCAGCAGCTTGAGTAAAAGCCGTTCTTTCTCGGACACAATACCAGGCAACGTCAGATTAACGGTTGCCCCGAACTCTTCAAGAAAAACACTCAAATCATGCGAAGCCATTTAACACACCTTGCTTAAATCATGTGCGCCAGCTAAATCCGCTTGTCTCCTTTCTGGCAGAAAAAGCTGGCGGCAAAAAAATAATACAGAGAGTCGAATTGTCACTCATCCGACTCCCTCTCCTTTTACGAATTATTCAGTTCAGAATGACCACTTAACGCCAATCATCGCGGAGGTGTCATTATATCCCTTGTCAGCAACCTGAACGCCCACATTTCCCCAGACATTCAGGTTGGCATTTAGCTGTCCTTCCACCCCGGTTTTTATCTCGGCAATATTTCGGGTTCCATCCTGAGAGACTGACACGCCATCCATGCGAGTGCTGAAATCCTTACTGTTATGTAGCCAGTTCACTTCCATAAATGGCTGGAACTCGCGGGATTTGCCTTCATCCATTTTATGGTGGCTCTTAAGCCAGGTTTTCACGCCCAGTCGGGTCTGAATATTACCGTCTCCTTCGCTTCGCACCAGAGTACCGTTGCTTTCGCGATGCTTATCAGCTTTTACTCCCATCCAGGTAATCTGTGCTTGTGGCTGGATATACCATTCGTTCCGCGTTCCCTGGCTGCCATTAAATTCAGCTAATTTGTGCTTGTATCCAGCCTCCAGTGAAGCGGTAAACCCTTTTGATTTATAAGATTCGCTCTGTAAATCATCACCTTTCACTGTGTTATCAAACCAGCTGTACTGCGCCCAACTGTCGAGATACGCCCCGTTATGTGACTCATCATCCGCATACCAGGTCGCATATAACCCCGTGCTGTAACCATTCACGCTTGCTTTAGTTCGATAACCGGTGCGCGATGAGATAGTCTTGCTGTCACTGTTACCGTAACCAGCCATGACCCCCAGATGCCAGCGGTCGTTGCCACTTATACTCCACTGCGCGATATCGCCCCCCAGTTGCAGAACATAGCGATTGCTTTGGGTTTTCAACTGGCCACTTGCATCACGCCATTTGTTGTGACCCCCTTCATGACGCATCCACATGGTGGTTTGTTTCTGCTCACCCGTGACCAGATCGGTATAGTATGTGCTCCCCAGACGTTCATGCAGTCGGGAGGTAAACATTGTGTTGGCTGCCGCAAGGTTCGCGATGTAACCACCAGCCTCCGGGCGCAGGTCATTATCCAGAGTCTGGTCAGGAACAGGCGTCGGCTCTGGCGTCGGCTCTGGTGTCGGATTCGGTGTCGGATTCGGCTCCGGATTCGGCTCCGGATTCGGCTCCGGATTCGGCATCGGCTCAGGCTCCGGTTGCGGTTCAACTGACTCACCACCGCTGGTCAGATACCAGTTACCGCTGTTTGCCCCCTGACCACGTGCGAGAGTGTAGTCATACGCGCCCGCAACGATACGCCCCGCCTGAACAAACTCCCCCTCGGACTTACCACCTACATGGATAAGTTCGATACCGTTAAGGGTTTTAGCGCCTGTACCGCCAGCGTTATTCACCGTAACGGACGTCATGCCGCTGGTATCGCCCTCAACAACCAGTTTATCAGTCACTGAATCATCGCCATTCAGTACCGTATTCATAACCAGTTGACCGTTATTACCGTGGTAGTTCCCCTTCACCACTAACGCATTGCCCGCTTGCTGTCCTGACATCCCGGTCATCAGCGTGCCGTTGTTGGTCAAATTGCCACCCAGGCTGTAACTCACAGGCACAGCCGCTCTTTTTTCACCGCTATTATTCAACACCAGGGTGCCGTTGTTCTCAACGTTTGCGCTACCCAATCCCTGTGCGTGGCTTACCAGGACATGAGCTGAGTTAGCAATATTCATATTCGCCGTCAGGCTGCTGTTATCGCCCGCGATATCCAGCGTGCCACCCTGAACATTCAGCGTCCCGCTCCCCGTTAATGAACCGGTTGCAGTCCCCCCGTTGGCAAGAGTCAGAGTTCCGCCGTTTAAGTTCAACAGCGAATCGGCGCTACCATTGAGCGTACCCACGGTCTGGCTATGACCATTCATATCCATTTCAGTTTCTGCCGCCAGACGCAGTTCCTGGGTATTACCCAACACATTATCGTTATTCAGCAAGAGCGTCCCGCTACGCAGATCGGTAACACCGGTATAGTCGTTGTCTTTGTTAGAAAGCGATACAGTCTGGCCTTTCTGGCTGCTGAATGCCAGGTCACCATTACCGGTAATTTTTGCGCTGAGATCGGCGGCATTCTCGCTTTTACCATTGGCACTCAGCACCAGGGCATCGCTGTCAGTAGCCTGCAAATCAAGCTGCGTCAGGCCATAGCCGATATACAGGCCGTCATTATTTACCCCACTCGTCAGACGATAGTCATAAGTGCCAACGGCAGCTTTTTTCCCATTCTGCTGAATATCACGTTGCGCACTGCTGGAGAGAGTTTGTCCATTTTTATCCTGCAATTGCAGATTGCCCGCATCCCCCAGCACCTCCGCCCCCTGCGCATCAACCAGCAGAATGGCGCTGTTATCATCATCAACTTCAGTGAGCGATAATGCAGAGTCAATATCACGAGATACTGAGCTTACAACGTCGCGGTCGGCAACCTGAATAACCCCCTCGCCCCGTAGATCCAGCGTTTTGCTAACTTTGACGGTTCCTTCTGTCATCTGTGCATCAGTTGTCAGAGCACCAAAATCAACGGTTCCGCCGGAGAACCCCAGAGTGCTAATGGAGTGAGTACCATTACCCACCGTTATCTGACTTCCCTGACCCGCAGTGATCCCGCCTCTCTGCAGAAACTCAGCATTCTGTTCCAGGTTAAATGTCGTGTTCTGGAACGCCAGTGAACCCTGGAACCAGTCGGTGTAAGCAAACTCATCGAAGGAGAAAGCATGATTCCCCATGTCTATTTCAACAATGCCTTTACCTTGAAGATCGTTATCAAATACCCAATCTTTGTTGGCATTAATTTGCAATTTGCCATCAACATCCAGATCCGCATTACCGATGTTCTTTTCTTCAGTAATAACAGCTACAGCATCGGAGGCAACATCAATATATCCGCTGAATGCATAATTATTACCGGTCAAAGCAACCGTCCCACTGTCGATACTGATTGTACCGTTGCCGGAGATCTTATTGGCAAAGGTCATGTTATCGTCAGCGTTCAGGTGTAATTTTCCGCGATTAGAGATATCTGCCGTGCCTATATTTTGAGTGATCCCCAAAGCTCCATTTTGGCCAATCGTTACTTTGCCGCTAAATGCAGAATTATCACCGGTTAAGTAAGTCGTGCCACTGAGCGCATTGATATTGCCCAGCCCCTCACTACCACTGACAATGTTAGCGGAAATAGTCGCGTTTTTATCCGTGTGGTTTAATGTGATTTTCTTTTCGGATGTCGAAGCCCACACAAACTCAATTTTTTCGGCATCAATAATCCCTGCTGCTTTCGCATCACTCCCTTCCTGTGCACCTAACGCCAACTCCGAATTGGTGCTTAAACTAATTTTCGGTGCAGAAATTTTGCCGCCTTCTGAAACAGCAAGTGTGGTATCGGAGTTTTGATTATAATAGCCCAGACTAATTTGCTCACTGGCATTAACTTCACCACCGTTATTAACAGACAGGTACTGATCTCCACCGTAACTGCTGTAAACGCCCATGAAGAAAGTTTTGGAATTTACCTGGCTGCCTTCACCACTGACATTTCCCTGCGTATAAGTCAGACGACTGGTGCCATTAACATGAATTTTTCCGCCGTTGGAGACATTAAAATAGCCGCGATCGTGCCTGGAGCCAGAGTTTGAGTCATAGAGATCATCAGCATACAATTCACTACCGGCATTTGAAACGTTTAGAAAACCCGTCCCTTTCAGCAATACATCAAGCTGACCATTGATATACACTTTCCCTCCGGTGATATCCAACCCACCACCAGAATTGAGCGTGAAACGTGGACGAGAAGTGTCTGTAACGTCGATAACCAGATTAGCATTATCAGTAACCGTAATACGGTAATCGATGTTTTGATCGGCCTTGCCAAAATCAATAGTCTTGTCCTGGTTCACGGTGACATCACCAGAGAACGCCAGAGATGAATATAAACCTATCGCGCTAATTAAAACGGCTCTTGCCTTCTTTCCTTTTATTCTACTTCCCAGCTCAGAGCAAACGCACCAACAGTTACGGGACCTGTTCCACTTTAGCCGATATATTTTATTCATGAGACTCTCCAGCAATGCATCCAGACAAAACCAGGCTCTCATACACCGAGGTGAATTAAATTCCGCACCTCGACTCATGAGAGATATAAAAATTCAAAAAGACTGCATAATATCGAAAACTGTATAATTCAGGCATACAGTTCAGAGGGTAATATAGGGCTAACTCTCCACTGGACACGTTTTCCAAATTAACAACCGCAACATCATCCTTACATTAACTTCCAGTTTTGAACACAGGCGCATTATATGTATCTACGAATCCAGATCAACTCAAAATATAGTTCAAAGCAAAGCAATGAGAGCTCATATTAATATAAGAAAAATTGGTAACACTAAATGAGTATATAAATATAAGACTTATCTTATTAAAAATAATATATCAACTTAGGACTGAATCCATTCAGCAAAAATATAAGATATTATTAAGAAAAGAATAAATCTCAGCGGGATTTAACTGTGATTACAAGGAAAGCATCTGAATGCTGTAAAAATATAAGCGTGGATTTTTACACTAAATCTTTACAGCGTAAAACTATAATGACACAAACAATCGACGTTCGGTTTATTTTTATCCACCAAACATAACACAAATGAACGGGTGTTTTAACTGCCTATTTTTCCATCACCCTGGTATATGCGCTCCCGTTTCTGAGCGCCCAGATAGAGCAGTTATTCCGTTCAATATGACAGCGCCATTCTGGATGTTCATACCAGAATGGCCGCCAATCTCTCTCTCAACAATCCTCAATAATCAGGTACACCGCCTTCACCGGCCCGTGAACCCCAACGACTTTGATAAGTTCAATGTCCGCTGTTGAACTGGGGCCACTGATGATGTTAATGCAGGATGGCATACGTTCACCGGCCTGCGCTTTCTGGTGCAATTTTTCTGCCAGCTGCGCCACTCGGGGCAAAATAGTGCTTTTACGCAAGATAAAAATAGAGGACTCAGGTAGCAGACTCAATGAACGCCCGCGCTCAGCGGCGGAAAAAAGAACCACACCTCCCGACTCTGTTAAGCCATATTCAGCATACACAACGCCAACTTTCGCCTGCTCCGCCAGAGCGATATTCTCGACACCTTTCGCCGGATCCCAAACAGCGGCATTGCATTCCTGCTGTAAACGTCCACTGATCCCCAGCTCCTCCAGTCGCTTGTCGCCACTCACCACGACCGACTGATCTCCCAGCTCTTTACACAAACGTAATGCCGCTTCTGCCGCCTGCGCCTCGCTGGTCAGTTCACAACGCGTCAACATGACATCGCTGGCAAACTGGATAAACGCATCACAGTGCTGCTGTTGATTAAGTTCGGTAAGCCGCTCGTTAGCATAGTTGTTAAGCGGCGCATCTTCTGCTTGCGGTTCACGTCGCAGCGGGCGACCCAGTGCCTGAGCAACGTTGTTCAAAAATTCGCTCCGATTATCCATTCTTTTTCTCCTGCGCCTGATGTTTCTTAAACCAGCTACGGAAACTCTCTCCGTCAGCTTCAGGAAGATCGCGTGCTTCCATCCAGTCGCTAATTGCGCCGATCCTGAGCGGTGTTTTGCCGCCATTGATAAACCAGCTTGCCGCATGGGCGCCAGCCATCATTCCGACTTTCCACAATCCCGGATGACTATTGGCATAAGCAAACATTTTGATCGCCCGTTGCTCTGCTTTTGCGGTGATTCCTTTTTCAGCCATCACCCGACGATGGCGTAAAATCAGTTTCGACAGAGGAATACGCACCGGACAAACGCTGTCACAGGCCGTGCATAAAGAGCAGGCGTAAGGCAAATCTTTAAAATCTTTATAGCCGCCAAGCAATGGAGAAATCACCGCACCAATTGGTCCTGGGTAAATAGAGCCATATCCGTGACCGCCAATATGGCGATATGCCGGGCAGGTATTCATACAGGCTCCGCAGCGAATACAGCGCAGCACATCACGAAATTCAGAGGCCAGCACCTCGGAGCGTCCGTTATCAACAATAACCAGATGAAACTCTTCAGGGCCATCAACGTGTCCTGCTTCGCGCGGTCCTGTCAGCCAGGTGTTGTATCCCGTCAAACGCGCACCAACGGCACTGCGCGCCAGCATGGTGATCAATACGTCTACCTCGGCAAACGTGGGGGCGATACGCTCCATACCCATCACCGCAATGTGCGTTTTAGGCAGCGTGGTACACATTCGCGCATTACCTTCATTAGTCACCAGACATACCGAACCGGTTTCTGCCACCGCGAAATTACAGCCGGTAATACCGATTTCAGCACTGAGGAAATCTTCGCGGATCTTTTGGCGAATGAATAAGGTCATCGCTTCAGGCGTTTCCGGGCCATCATAACCCAGGCGTTCGTGTAGCACCCGGCGGATCTGGTGGCGATCTTTATGAATAGCCGGAACCACAACATGAGATGGCGGATCTTGATCCAACTGCAGAATGTATTCCCCCAGATCGGTTTCAATCACCTGAATGCCAGCATCCTGCAACACATGGTTGACGCCAATCTCTTCGGTCACCATTGATTTCGACTTCACCACTTTCCGCGCATTTTTACGCTGGGCGACCTGTAAAATGTAGCGGGTAGCGTCTTCTTTGGTTTTTGCAAAATAGACGTGACCGCCGTTTTGCGTCACTTTTTCTGAGAGCTGGTACAAATAAGCGTCAAGATTACTCAGAACATGATCACGTATCTGGGCAGCGCGATCGCGCCACTCCTCCCAGTGCCCTAGTTCATCAACCATTTTTTGCCGATTTGCACCAATACGCTGCTGCGCATTTGCCACCGCTTTGCGCATGATCGGATCTTCAATTTGCTGACGGATGCGTGTCTTAAATTCTGTATTACTGGTTTTGATCGACATCTTTATATCCTCAGCGGCTCATCAGCACTTCAGCAATATGCATCACTTTGACTTTCTGCCCTTCACGTTGTAATCGCCCACTAATGTTCAGCAGGCAACTCACGTCAGCGCCAATTAAATACTCAGGGCGGACTTCCATCAGGTGCGAAACCTTTTCTTTCACCATCTCGCCGGATATTTCGGCCATTTTGACCGAGAACGTGCCGCCAAACCCGCAGCAAGTGTCCTGTTCGGCAAAGGGCAACAGCTCCAGTCCGCGTACATTTTTCAGCAGCGTAAGTGGCTCGTCCTTCACCCCCAGCTTACGGGACAGGCTGCAAGATGGGTGATACACCGCTCTCCCCTGCAAGCTGGCGCCGACATCCACTACCCCTAATTTATTAACAATAAAAGAGGTGAGATCCTGCATACGCGCGGCAACCTTTTCGGCACGTAATGCCCATTCAGGTTCATCCGCCAGATACGTCGGGTAACTTTTTACGGCATAGGTGCAGGAACCAGCAGGTGAAATAATGGGATCGTCGTTATCCTCCAGTGCAGCGATCAGATTTTTCATCCCCGGAATCGCTTCTTTGATATAACCACTATTGATCGCAGGCTGACCGCAGCATCCCTGTTTCTCCGGGAAATTTACGCGACAGCCGAGTTTTTCCAGTAGCAGCACGGAGTCTCGTGCCATCCTTGATTTCAGTGCATCACCAATACAGGTAACAAAGAAATTTACATTCACAACCAACACTCCATTACTTCATTTCTGTTTATGCCCGATGGCAACCACCCCTTCTGGGTTATCAATCATCAATAAAAATAGGGGCTCTTTTTTATTAAGTAATAAAATACAATTCCAAACTCATTTGTATGACAAAACAGATAATCCGTCATTCAATACCTGGATGCAATAACTAATTTTATTTCTTTCGGCATCGCTCACATTTTTATAAAGACACCAGCTATCAACACTGGGGTGAAAATTTGATTTAAGTTGGTCACAAAATTCATAAACCCGACCTTGAATACCTATTTATGGTTACTCATTAAGGAGCTGTTAAAATATACATACATTATTTTATAAATCAGAATATTAACAATAAATATACAAACATTAACAATGTGTAATTTTATTTTACTGAAGCGATTCAGTTTGCATTTTTTATTTTAATAATGAGATAACCTCCATCGGAAAAATAGATAAACAAGGTCGATAAATATAGTCAGGAATAGAAATGCACGGATATTTAATGTTTGCTATTGCACTCTCACCTTTGCTCCTTATGGTATTTTTGATTCTGAAACTGAAGATGCCTGTTCATTATTCAGTTCTGATATCACTGGCATTTACAGCGGCTTTATCTGTCCTGTTCTGGGACATGCCAATACAGAATCTGAAAGCCTCAGTGGGTTATGGCGCACTCAAAGGATTATGGCCGATCGTGATTGTGATCCTCGGTGCAATATTCAGTTATAACGTCATGCAGGCAACCAAAGCTCTGGATATTCTCCGCGATATTCTCGCCAGTATTAGCGAAGATAAGCGTATCCAGGTGCTCCTTATTTCATGGTGTTTTGGTGGTTTTCTTGAGGCTGCTGCCGGCTACGGTACTGCGGTCGCCATTCCTATTGGTATCCTCATCGCGTTGGGATTCAACCCACTGAAAGCCGCAATTGCTTCACTGGTTGCCAATACGGTGCCTACAGCGTTTGGGGCGGTAGGTATTCCGGTTTCAATCCTCGCCGAGCAGGTTAATCTGTCTGTTTACACCTTAGGTGGCACAATTATTCTGCAATTAGCGATTTTTAATCTCCTGCTGCCCTTTGTCATTATTTGTATTATTGGCGGCGGCGTGAAAGCGATTCGCGGCGTATTCCTTATCACACTGCTATGTGGCATCGCGACACTTATTCCGCAATACTTTGTTGCCGTCCATCTTGGTGCCGAATTGCCCGCTTTTGCTGGCAGCCTGGCTAGCCTTTTCGCTGTCGCAATTGCCAGCCGTCTGCGCAAAGGTGAAGTAGACCCAGAGTGGCGTATTGAAGCCAGCCATACCCGTGAAATGGCACCACGTTCGGCAAAGGTGCTGTTCCGGGTCGGTTCTATTTACCTGTTTATTTTTGTCTTTATTCTGCTGTGCTCACCGTTATTCCCAACGATAAAAGCAGCAGCATCTCAGCTGGCTTCAGTGCTGCATTTTTCACTGGTCGATGGCGGGACATTAGCGTTAAAAATAGAATGGCTCACAACGCCTGGAATGTTGATTATCTTTGCAACTATTCTCGGCGGTTTTATTCAGGGGGCATCAGCACGCGGTATGCTGGAAGTATTTATCAAAACCGTATTCCAGCTTAAAAATTCTATTATTGCGATTATGGCCATTGTCGCCATGGCAACAGTTATGGATCTCAGCGGCATTATTTCTACGTTGGCACGGTCAATTGTCGATCTCACCGGAAGTTCATACGTCTTTCTCGCGCCGGTCATTGGTGCGCTGGGTACTTTTGTCACCGGCAGCGACACTAACTCGAATATTTTGTTTGGCAAACTACAAACTATTGCAGCCAGCAAGCTGCATATCGATCCCAATTGGCTGGCGGCGGCAAATACTTCCGGTGCCACGGGTGGGAAAATGATTTCACCGCAAAGTATTGCCATTGCCGTTTCTGCCACAAAAATGGAAGGGCAAGCCAATCAAATAATGTCTGGCACCATGAAATACTGCTGTGCTTACATCGCAATACTTGGCTTAAAAGTAGGTCTCTTTTATTTCTGGTTTATGCGATAAAGTGGTTTTCTTAACCATACGCTTTTATATGGATAAGGATGCACACAAAGATTAAGTAACAGAAATCTTACCTTTAGAATGCCTGGATGTTCTTTATTTCTACCAGAACATCCGGCTGTTTTTCCCCGCTACGCTGAGTATGACTTGCTCTATTTTTATAACAGATAATCTTATCCATACTTAGCTTATAAGATAACCTCCTGAAGCTGTCTGACTCTTTCCCGATATTCACTTGGAGTACAGCCAAACTCGCGAACAAAAGCCTTGTGAAAGGATGATTCACTGGCATAGCCTACTGACTCAGCGATCACCACGACGGGGAGCGTTTCCCGGGAAAACCTCTGAGCCGCTATTTGTAGCCGCAACTTTGTTAATACAGCCAGTGGCGTGGTTCCAGAAACATCACGAAAAAGTTGGGCAAAACTTGCCCTGGACATGTGAACGCTGCTGGCCAGCGATTCGACTGTCCAGGGATGGCCAGGTATTTCCAGCATTTGCTGAATCACCGCGCCAAGGCGAGGATGAAGCAACAAACTGAGAATATTTTTCTCCGTATTAGCCTGTACGATCCATACACGCACGGCGAGTGTAAAGAGTGTGGCGCATACCTGGCTACACAGAGCATCCGCTCCCGGCATTGCCGCTCTGGATTCCTGTTGTAAAAAAGGAATCGCCTCCCTCAGCCAGTTAAACTCCACGCTGTCACTTTCCGGTGCCAAAAACAGAGCTTCCGGCAAAGAGGTCAAAAAATAACGCGCCGAACGTTGCAGCCGAAGAGTGCCGCATACGATACAGGTCGATTCATTTTCAATGTGACTCAGGCGATGAGCTGAGTTTTGTGGTAGCAGAACCACATTCCCAGGGCGCAATGTAAAGGTCTGCCCCATCGGCATTTCCAGTTTTGCCGCACCTTGTGTTAACACATGCCAACGAATAACCGATAGTTCCCCCGCAACATGTGGAAGCTGCCAGTCACTTCCTAACTCGCAATTTTTATCGATCGTTCCTTGTGGAGCGTTAAGCATCAACAAACGGCTAAGGGCATCCATATCAGACTCCTGAGTAGTTTTTTGATTATAGATAGCAATAATCTTATATAAGACTTAAGCCAATATCATCAATAAGTTAATCATCATCGTTATATTGTGACCCTGATTAAAAAACAACGAACATCAGACGATAAGACAAAATATCAAGCGTTGTGAAGAAGTGTTATTTGCGCATTTACGTCTATAGTCATTACGTCAAATGAATACGTTTCGACAGGAAATTATCATGAATAAATATCAGGCAGTTATTATTGGTTTTGGTAAGGCAGGAAAAACATTAGCCGTCACGCTGGCTAAAGCGGGTTGGCGTGTGGCTCTCATCGAACAATCGAATGCAATGTATGGCGGGACATGTATTAATATCGGCTGCATCCCAACCAAAACATTGGTTCATGACGCACAACAGCACACAGATTTTTCCCGTGCCATGCAGCGTAAAGATGAGGTCGTCAAATTCTTACGCAATAAGAATTTCCATAATCTTGCGGATATGCCCAATATCGACGTGATCGTCGGGCAAGCGGAGTTTATCAATAATCATATTCTGCGTATTCATCGACCAGAGGGAAATCTGGAGATTCATGGTGAGAAAATTTTTATTAATACCGGCGCACAAACTGTGGTTCCATCAATTCCAGGAATAACCACGACGCCAGGCGTCTATGACAGTACCGGATTACTTAACCTGAAGGAATTACCCGAACATTTGGGCATTTTAGGCGGGGGATATATTGGCATTGAGTTCGCCTCTATGTTCGCTAATTTTGGCAGTAAGGTGACTATTTTCGAAGCAGCGCCTCTGTTTTTGCCTCGGGAAGATCGGGACATTGCTGATAATATCGCGACTATTTTACGCGAGCAGGGAGTGGATATTATCCTCAACGCCCATGTGCAGCGTATCAGCCACGATAAAAATAAAGTACAAGTGCATACCGGACACACTCAACTGGCGGTGGATGTCCTGTTAATTGCTTCCGGTCGCCAGCCTGCTACCGCCTCGTTAAAACCAGAAAATGCCGGGGTTGCGGTGAATGAGCGCGGGGCAATTGTCGTTGACAAGCGATTACATACCACCGCAGACAATATTTGGGCTATGGGAGATGTTACCGGCGGGCTGCAGTTTACTTATATTTCACTGGATGATTACCGCATTGTGCGCGATGAGTTACTGGGAGAAGGCAGACGTAGTACTGATGATCGGAAAAATGTGCCTTATTCCGTATTCATGACTCCTCCACTGTCTCGGGTTGGTATGACAGAAGAACAAGCCAGAGAGAGTGGTGCAGATATTCAGGTGGTTACATTGCCTGTAGCAGCAATTCCGCGCGCCAGAGTGATGAACGATACCCATGGGGTATTAAAAGCGATTATCGATAATAAAACCCAACGTATATTAGGGGCATCACTACTATGTGTTGACTCCCACGAGATGATCAATATTGTGAAAATGGCGATGGATGCCGGGCTGCCTTATAGCATATTACGCGATCAGATATTTACTCATCCGTCGATGAGCGAATCACTCAATGATCTATTTTCATTAGTCAAATAAACCTAAAATCAGACGCCAGGACAAATATTCTGGCGTCTCAGAGAAAACAATTTTATCAATTTTTGCTTATTCTATAATTCCTCAATCACTTCATTGATGGTATTTTATATGTTTAAAAAAACTGTTTTATTTGCAACGCTATTATCTGGTGTTATGGCTTTTTCCACCAATGCAGATGACAAAATAGTTCTGAAACATGTCAGCGTCTCGTCAGTATCAGCATCACCGACAGTTCTGGAGGATGCCATTGCTGATATCGCCAGAAAACATGACGCATCATCATGGAAAATTACCTCCATGCGGATTGATAACAACTCAACCGCGACGGCAGTATTGTATAAATAAGGACGTTGATAATGGAAAAATACCTACACCTGTTAAGTCGGGGAGATAAAATTGGCCTGACATTGATTCGTCTGAGCATTGCGATTGTTTTTATGTGGATTGGGTTATTAAAGTTTGTCCCTTACGAGGCCGACAGCATTACACCATTCGTCGCGAACAGTCCGCTAATGTCGTTCTTCTATGAACATCCGGAAGAATATAAACAGTATCTGACTCACGAAGGCGAATATAAGCCGGAAGCCCGGACATGGCAAATTGCTAATAATACCTATGGTTTTTCCAATGGCCTTGGCGTCGTGGAGGTGATGATTGCTCTGCTGGTGTTAGCAAATCCTGTTAACCGGTGGTTGGGTTTATTGGGTGGATTAATGTCATTTGCCACACCGCTGGTAACACTCTCATTTTTAATCACCACTCCTGAAGCCTGGGTGCCTGCTCTGGGGGATGCTCATCATGGTTTTCCCTATTTATCCGGAGCCGGTCGTCTGGTGTTGAAAGATACCCTGATGCTGGCTGGCGCAGTCATGATAATGGCTGATTCGGCGCGGGAAATCCTTAAACAACGAAGTAATGAGTCATGTTCAGATTTTAAAATTTAACCCTTTATAATCAGAACAGAATCTGTTGTTTAATTTTTCAGGCGTCAGTTTTCCCTTTGTACAGGTAAGGCTGACGCTATTTTTATGCTCAATGTTTCCTTGTTTAAGGTTGGGGCTTACCATATCTCTCACGCTAACATGTAAACAGATATCTTTTTTCCGCAATGAGAGGCAAAGAGTGGCACGAGAAAATCTTAATGATTTAATGACATTCATCGTTGTTGCGCGTGAAAAGAGTTTCACCAGGGCTGCTGCTCAATTGGGGATATCACAATCAGCTTTGAGTCACAGTATGCGCACCCTTGAATCTCGTCTGGGTATGAAACTCCTCACTCGCACCACCCGCAGCATATCGCTGACGGATGTAGGGCAATCAATGCTGGATGAGCTGGGGCCTTATATTGATGGGATTCAGGGAACATTGCAGCAACTAAAAGATCTCAACAAGAAGCCTGCTGGAACCGTTCGAATATCCACATCTGATTACGCTATCAGGTCTGTCATCTGGCCAAAACTTGAGCCATTACTAAAAGAATATCCGGATATAAATCTGGAATTAATTGATGATTATACTTTAACGGATATTGTATCCGGCCGATTCGATGCAGGAACGCGCCTGGGAGAACAGATATCCAGCGGTATGATCTCTGTACGTATTGATCCCGACGTGCGCTTTGCTGTTGTCGGTTCACCAGCATATTTTTCTCAACACCCTTTGCCAAAACATCCAGATGACCTTATTAGTCATAACTGCATTAATCTTCGTTTTCCAACGCATGGCAATCTGTATGCGTGGGAGTTTGAAAAAGAAGGAAAAAGCCTGAATGTAAAAGTCAGCGGTCAACTGGTGTTTAGCCGTATCTATCAAAATTTGCAGGCGGCGTTAGAGGGCTACGGCCTGGCGCATGTTCCACGCGATATTGCGGAAAAATACATCGCCAGCGGCGAACTGATCAGTGTACTTGAAGACTGGTGTCCTTATTGGGATGGTTATTATATTTATTACCCGGAAAACAGAAATCACTCAAAAGCATTCCAGCTGGTTGTTGATGCGCTACGCCATCATAAAAAAAACTGAACATCAGGCAGACAAAAGCCAGGGCTATCGCAAGGCTCTGGCTTTTTAATATCATTATGTCTGTTAGTGCTCAGCGCAAATTCCTACTCTCAAACACATTTTTGGTTCCATTATTGAACGCCTTTCTTGTGAGTTGCTGGAAAATATACACTGCTGTGAATTATTCCGTTACTCAGCATTCAGTGACGCCATATCAATAACAAAACGATGTGCCATATCCCCTTTTGCAAGGCGAGCAAAAGCATCGTTTATCTGATCAATATTGATCATTTCACATTCGGGATAGATATTATGCTTCGCGCAGAAATCCAGCACTTCCTGTGTTTCTGCAATACCGCCGATGAGTGAGCCAGCAACACGGCGACGCCCCATAATCAGAGGGATCGTAGACGGTTCTTCCATTGGCCCAACCTGTCCAACAATAACTAATGCACCATCAATATCTAACAATGGGGTGTAGATATTCAGGTCGTGTTTAACGGGAACTGTATCGATAATCAAATCGAATGCACAGGCTGACATCTGTAATGCCTCAGGATCTGAAGACGGGAGAATGCCTTTTGCACCGAGCAATTTTGCGTCTGCCTCTTTGCTTTTAGTCCGGCTGATCACAGTAACGTCAGCCCCCATCGCGACAGCCAGTTTTACAGCCATATGACCTAAACCGCCTAACCCAATAACGCCAACACGGCTGCCTGGGCCAACATTCCAGGTTCGTAATGGTGAGAATGTGGTAATTCCGGCACAGAGAATCGGTGCAGTTTTGGCTAAATCCATATTTTCAGGGATCCGCAGTACAAATTCCTCACGAACCACAATATGTTTGGAGTAGCCTCCCTGAGTAATTTCGCCGCTGATCCGATCCTTAGCACCGTAGGTTGGCGTCATCCCGTGGCGGCAATACTGTTCTTCGCCTTGTTCACACTGGTCGCAATGCATACAGCTATCGACCATACAGCCAACGGCAACATGATCGCCTACTTGATATTTTTTAACCCCCTGCCCCACAGCTCTCACGATACCGACAATTTCGTGCCCCGGAATTAACGGATAAGGCTGAGGCCCCCAGTCACCATTAACTGTATGTAAATCTGAGTGACAAACACCACAATAAAGAATTTCAATGGCAATATCATTGTCCCGTAACTCACGACGTTTAAAATGATAAGGAACCAGTTTTGCGTCGGAAGAGAGTGCGGCATAACCGATAGTTTTCATAAAGTGCCTCTTCATTATGAAATGATTAATAATTTAAGAATCATATTCTTAAATCGCTGGTTAAAACCCATATTGTCTGATTTTACTATTTTATAAAACAAAACCTGTAAACTCAGATAAAAACGTCATTATCCAAATAATATAGCTCAACAAATACTAAAATCAGTCATGTATTTTTACGCCAAGACAACCACGAACAAATTCAGGATTAAAATGTTTTACGGATTCACCAACATAGCCTAAATCAAGCGAACTAATTTGCTCCATTTCTGCCTCTGTCAGTGAAAAATCCCAGATGGCGAAGTTCTCTTCAATACGCTGTTGATGAGTTGATTTTGGGATAACAACCACGCCACGTTGAATATTCCAGCGCAATATCACCTGAGAAATCGTTTTTTGGTGGGCATCAGCAATACTCTGAAGCATTCTGTTTTCAAATGGCTTATGTCTTCCACCGCCTAGCGGAGCCCAAGCTTCAGGTTGCACATTATAGTGCTTCATGGTTGCCAGCGCCTCTGGTTGTGCAAAATAGGGATGCAGCTCGACCTGGTTCACCATTGGCTTTATTCTGACTGTCTCACAAAAGTTTGTTAATACATGAGGATAGAAATTGGAAACACCAATCGCTTTCAGTTTGCCTTCATCATAAGCGGCTTCCAGGGCTCGCCATGCACTGAAATAATCACGCATCGCCTGGTGCAATAAATAGAGGTCAAAATATTCAAGTCCCGATTTTTTTAACGATGCTTCAATTCCTGCTTTTGCTGTATCCTGATTAACCATATCCTGCACCCACAGTTTTGACGTAATAAATAACTCCTCACGGGTACAAAGACCTTCCGAAATGGCCTCACGAACAGCTTCACCGACAGCATCTTCATTACCGTATACCGCAGCCGTGTCGATAAGACGATACCCGGTTCGGATAGCACTTAACACTGACTGTTTACACTCTTCTTTATCGGTAACCTGAAAAACCCCAAACCCTATCATTGGCATTTTTAGGTTGTTGCTTAATACAGAAAACACCACGGTAAGCACCTCCATCAGGTATGACTTATTATTCTAAGTTAAAATACGACTCTCGATTAGTATGTAAATATCGATTTCACTTATGCAAATAATTCATCAATAAAATAGACCTACACGATAACAGTGCTACTCAATCAGCATTCTGGCAGATTAATGAATTTTGTTCATAGCCCCTGACAAATCCCGCCGTCTAATTGAATAACTCTCTTTACGTTATGCTTCCAATGAACAATAACGGGAGGCTAACACCATGCAAACTGTAAGACTGAACAACGGTATTGAAATGCCCTTGCTGGGTTTTGGTGTATTTCAGATGACCGATGCCACCGAATGCGAAAGAGCGGTCATTGACGCTATTGATACTGGTTATCGACTGATTGACACCGCCGCCTCATATCAGAATGAAACTCAGGTCGGGAATGCGCTGAAACAAAGCGGTATCGCGCGTAACGAACTCTTTGTCACTACTAAACTCTGGTTGCAGGATACCAGTTACGAAGGAGCCAAAGCCCAATTCGAACGCTCACTGAATCGGCTGCAATTAGATTACGTTGACCTGTATTTGATTCATCAGCCTTACGGCGATGTCCACGGTGCCTGGCGTGCCATGGAAGAGCTGCACCAGGCAGGCAAGATCCGCGCTATTGGCGTCAGTAACTTCCATCCTGACCGACTGGCTGACCTTATCGCCTTTAATAAAGTGGTTCCGGCGGTCAACCAGATTGAAGTTAACCCCTTCAACCAGCAACTTCATGCCGTTCCGTGGATGCAAAGCCGTGGCATTCAGCCAGAAGCCTGGGCACCGTTTGCGGAAGGTAAAAATGGTCTGTTCCAGCATCCCGTGTTAACGGCAATTGGCGAGAAGTATGGCAAAAGCGTGGGTCAGGTTGTTCTGCGCTGGATCTACCAGCGAGGCATCGTTTCACTGGCAAAATCAGTGCGCAAAGAACGCATGGAAGAGAATATCAACATTCTCGATTTTGAACTCAGTCCTGAAGATATACTGCAAATTACCGCCCAGGATACCGCAACCAGCGCGTTCTTCTCTCACCGCGACCCGGCGATGGTGGAATGGCTGACTGGCCGCAAACTTGATGTTTAAGCCACGATAAAAGAGGGATTCATTCAATGCAAAAACGTTATCTGGGTAAATCCGGACTCGAAGTCTCCGCCCTTGGGCTCGGTTGCATGGGCTTAAGCCACGGCTACGGCCCGGCGACCGATACCCATCAGGCTATCGAACTTATTCGTGCTGCGGTTGAACGCGGCGTCACCTTCTTCGATACCGCCGAAGTGTATGGTCCGTATCTGAATGAAGAAGTGGTCGGTGAAGCCTTAAAACCGTTTCGTGACCGCGTGGTGATTGCGACTAAATTTGGTTTTACCTTCGGCGATGATAATAAGCAGCAGATTCTAAACAGCCGCCCGGAACATATCCGTGAAGCCGTTGAAGGATCATTACGCCGCCTTAAGACAGATGTTATTGACCTGTTGTATCAACACCGCGTTGATCCAGATGTCCCGATTGAAGATGTTGCAGGAACGGTGAAAGACCTAATCGCAGAAGGTAAGGTCAAACATTTTGGCTTGTCAGAAGCGGGGGCGCAAACCATTCGTCGTGCCCATGCGGTACAACCTGTCACCGCCCTGCAAAGCGAATATTCCATGTGGTGGCGTGAACCTGAAAAGGAAATCCTGCCGTTGCTGGAGGAACTGGGGATTGGTTTTGTACCATTCAGCCCACTAGGTAAAGGTTTCCTGACAGGGGTGATTAAGCCGGGAACAACTTTCGGTAAGGATGATTACCGTAGCACCGTACCGCGTTTCGCTGCACAAGCCATTGAAGCCAATGAAAAACTGGTCACTTTGTTAGGCGAACTGGCTGCGGAGAAAGGGGTAACCTCTGCACAAATCGCACTGGCATGGCTGTTAGCACAAAAGCCGTGGATTGTTCCCATCCCTGGCACCACTAAACTGCACCGGCTGGAGGAAAACCTGGCCGCTGTCGACATCGTTCTTTCGCAGAATGATACGCAGCAGATAACCCAGGCACTGGAAACGATCAAAATCGTCGGAGAACGTTACTCGCCTGAGCATCAGGCTCGCGTAGGCCGTTAATGCCCAAACGGAGCCACAGTAAAATGCGGCTCCGTTATTCTGCGTAGCGAAGTGCATCGATCATCAGCGCAAAAGCAGGTGGGTGCTGCTTACGGCTTGGATAGTAAAGGTAATATCCGGGGAAATAAGGACACCACTCCTGTAAAACCTGAATAAGCTCGCCTGACTTTATATGATCCTGAACCGCGTTTTCGGGAACGCAGGCGATACCAAATCCTGATAATGCTGCATCAATTCTTTCTGGCAGCAAATTAAATGTCAGTTGCCCATCAACTCTGACCCGTAACAGTTTCCCTTCTCGCTCAAACTCCCAGTGATAAAGTCCACCGGCAGTTGGCAGACGCATATTGATGCAGCGATGATTTTGTAGTTCGTGAGGCGTTTCAGGCGCAGGGTTTGTAGCGAAATAAGACGGTGCCCCCACTACAGCCATTCTCATATCCGGCCCAATTCTTACCGCAATCATGTCCTTATCCACGCTTTCGCCCAGCCGTACCCCGGCATCAAAGCGACCTTCAACAATATCGACAAAACCGTTATCCACCACCAGTTCGACATTGATTTCGGGATACTCTCTGAGAAAGGGTTTTAGCTTCGGCCAGATCAGACTGCGCGCAGCATGTTCCCCGGCAGATAACCGAATATTCCCGGAGGGCGTGCCGTCCCGTTGAATAAGTGATTCCAGCTCCTGTTCAAGCTCGTCAATACGAGGCTCAAGACAGGCGATTATTCTCTCCCCCGCTTCTGTGGGAGCCACGCTGCGAGTCGTTCGGGTTAAGAGGCGGATATTTAACCTTTCCTCCAGAGCCTTAATCGCATGGCTGAGAGCTGACTGAGAAACACCGAGTTTGCCCGCAGCTTTGGTAAAACTTCGCTCCCTTGCCACCACAAGAAAGATTTGCAGTTCATTGAAGTTTTCTTTGAGCATTAGCGATTTCCTTGTAGAAGCATTCCCTTCAAAACGCACTTATGAAGGGTGTTCATAGATACAATCATTTTAGCCGTATTATTGGTAATAATGATAATTGATAATCTATAAGTCTGAACTCTCAGGAAATTTATTATGAATAAACGTACCCTCACGATTGCGCTATTCTTCTTACCAATATTCTGACACACATCATTAATTTTCGATTTTTATTCTTTTCTCCACCATAAAATCGATAAAAGCACGAACTTTAGAGGGCATTCTCACCCGTGATGAAACATAAATATAAAATCCAGGAAATGAAACAGCCCAATCCTCAAGAATCGGCTGTAACTTGCCCGCATTGATATGTTCAGCGATTGCAAAATCCAGATGTTGAATGATACCCGTTCCATTCAGCGCCATTCGTATCATGCTTTCGTCATCATTAGAAATATACTTACCTGAAACCTCTATTTCGAACTCTTCATTACCCCCCGCAACATTAGAAAACTCCCATGCAGAGAGTGCACCGCTACTTTTATGCCGCAACCGAAGGCAATTATGGTTACTCAGTTCCTGAGGCGTTTCAGGAATACCGTGTTCTTTTAAATAATCTGGCGATGCCACAGTAACCAGTTTAATAAGCGGAGAAACAGGAACGGCAGTCATATGCTCATCCAGTCCTTGCTCAAGACGTATGCCCACATCACAGCCGTCCGCAATAATGTTAGATAAACCGTCATCCATAATGAGTTCTATCTTTGTTTTGGGATAACGAGTAAGAAACTCGCCAATATGAGGCTCAACAAGCATCCGTGCTGCAACACGGGAGGAATTTATTCTCAACAGGCCTGTAGGTTCAAGTTGGGTATCACCAACATCTTTCAAAGCATCATCAATCTGCCCCAAAGCAGATACCAGCACGTCATACAGACGCTACCCCTCTTCGGTAAGCGACATATTGCGGGTTGTACGGTATATCAGCTTGGTGTTAAGACGTTCCTCAAGAGATTTTAAATTTTGGGATAATGCCGCCCGCGTAATACCCATTTCAGAAGCGGCTCTGGAGAAACTTCCGGCTCGAACAATCAATGCAAACCAGGCAAGAGAAGGCAAAATTGAAGGCTCTATTTTCATCATTGTAAACCTTAACTTAACACTGTGATAGATATTAGACCATTGATGATAACCAATACAAGTCATACTATTACGCCGTTCGCGATATGAACACGAATGCCAGTTGCGGATAATAGTAAAACTATCAAGCAAACTCGAACTCTGTTCAGGTTCACAAACTCTTTTAGATAATTAACCCGTCGCCGCAGCACACTCTTGCATATGGCGTGCCTGCGGTGTAATCCAGTAATGACTATTCCATATATTCGGCACTGTTGACAGCTTAATAGAACCCGATACTTCCTCTGATTACCAATAACGATATCTTGTATAATATCCTGAGAGATCCGACATTCTGAACAGTTGTGATATGTTTCCCCTGTGCCAATCGACGCCAGAATTGGTCACTCATGAGAGCAGACGCATCCACGGAGATGATTTCAGGTGATGTATATCGATGACTTTGCTGTCATAAGTGATGGCTGATGTGATACATCTTTTCAAATTTGTGATACACCTCAAAAATTTGGTTGACCAAACTCGTTATTTATATAAGGGCACTTACGAAGTGCACTCTTTTTTAAAGCGAGGAAGTACCAATGAAAGAGAATAAAATACAGCAAATCAGTAATAAACTGATTAATATCGTTGTTTTTGTTGCAATTGTAGAATACGCCTATTTGTTCCTCCATTTCTATTAATAACATCATAAAACAATTCACTTGCGTGATATTTAAAATATGTACCCCCCCTGCTTTTCAAGCTATTTAGCGGCGTAAGAAAAAGTGTTGATTATGAATTCGACGGTTTAACAATATCTGTCTGACTGGCAACATAATCATCTGTGATTAATGCTGGCCTATTGATTACACCAGCATTAACCACTTAAGGATGCATTATTCCTGTTCATTTATAGAATGCGAAAGAGAGAGTAAATAAAACTGTGGCAAATATTACTTTAGCACACCAAACCGAAGCATCCGTAAAATTAGCAGAATAGCTGGTACAGTAGGTTGGAATAGAGCCATTTGTCAGGCATTCCATTGCCATAACAATGACAATTTTGAATCAATATACAAGCTTTCTGGTAATGTATTACAATTTAAACCATTTGCTTTATGAAGCGTTATTTTTATTTACAGGTGTTAACTTTGCGATCATATAAACTCTGTTCTTAAAAAACACCCCAAGAATTTTATATGATTTTCCTTGTTTTTCTGCCTGTAAAGATATTTCTTTCTCAGCACTGTCAATGGTTGAACCGACGGCAGTAACAGTTTTGGCGACGCTACTGAAGGACAATAAAGACAGAGCGGCAATGACAATTAAAGAATACGTAGTATTCATGGTTATTATCCTGATAATTAAGAGTATGACTTTTTATATGCAAAGGAATTAAACAAGCGACAGTTTATTCCCTGATAAAATCATTTTACTGCAATTAAAACTCTATCTCCCTCGGGGTGAGAATGCATAATTTAGTGAATCTTGCTATGCACGACAGAGGGATATAAACTTTCCTCCCGATATATTGAATAAAACGGGAATGTAAACATTAACGTTATCCTTCAGTTTGCAGACGCAGTGGGTCTGATGGTAATTTCAGTTGTATCAACGCTTTCAGGAGATTCAATAATATGCCTTACTGCACGAGCTATATCTGCGGGTTGAAGTGCAACAGAACGGTAGGCGTCCATTGCCTTCATGGTTTCCACATGGGTAATGCTTGACGCTAGCTCACTTTCTACAACGCCAGGATTTACGCAGGTCACGCGTATTTTCGAACTATCCTGCCGTAAGCCATCAGAAATAGCCCGTACAGCAAACTTAGTTGCACAATAGACTGCGCCAGTAGGCACGACAGAAAGAGCACCAATAGAACCAAGATTGATGATCTGACCGGAACCCTGTGCTTCCATCACCGGAAGTACGGCGCCAATTCCCCAAAGCACGCCCTTGATATTCACGTCAATAGTGAGCTCCCATTCATCCTGTTTTCCTGCTGCAAGCGGTGAAAGCGGCATAACGCCCGCATTATTGATAAGAACATCAACTCGCCCCCAGCTATCCAGCGCAGCTTGCACAAAACCGCTCATGGACTGTCGGTCTGTAACATCCAACGCCCGCGCTTTAGCAATACCGCCTGCGCGACAGATTTCTGCTGCAATGGCTCCGATCCGCTCAAGTCTGCGTGCTCCCAGTAAAACCTTCGCACCTGTCGTTCCCAGCTCTCTGGCAATACCTTCCCCAATACCACTTGATGCACCGGTGATTAATATGACCTTATCCATTACGTTCTCCTTCAAATGTGTTCGGAGAGATAATAGAACTTTATGATTGGTTCCAGTATCCTGCTTTCAATGTACTCAGTGGTTAGCGGCATTAAACAATGAAAATCGATCTTAATCTTTTACCCATTTTTATCGCGGTAGCAGAAGAGAGTAATTTCAGTAAAGCCGCCGCACGGCTGGGCGTTACCCGTTCAGCGGTCAGTCAGGGAATAAGACGGCTTGAAGATACTTTCGGGACAATGCTTGTAATGCGGACCACGCGCTCAGTTAATTTGACGGAAGCAGGAGAACGGCTGCACAAATCGCTGTCATTACCTTTATCCGGTATTGAGGCGGCGTTCGAAGAAATGGTATCTGACCATATGCCACGTGGACTTCTCCGAATCGCGGTGACGTCGATAGCTGAAGAATTTCTTTCAGGTCCGCTAATCGCTTCGTTTGCCGCTGCCAATCCTGCCGTTACGCTTGATATTGTAGTCACAGATGAGGAATTCGATATCGTAGCCGCAGGTTACGATGCTGGCGTAAGACTCGGAGAAGTCATTGAAAAAGACATGATTGCTGTTCCCCTTACCGCCAGGCAGCGTGAAATGGTGGTTGCCTCTCCCTCCTATCTCGCAGCCCACAGCACACCTGTTCATCCGCGTGAACTTGTGAATCATAAGTGTATCGGCTGGCGTCAATCCCCGGATGTTGCGCCTTATCGCTGGCCATTTGAAGAAAACGGGAGAGCTTTCGACCTTGCGATTGAACCGCAGATTACGACTAATGATCTGCGTCTGATGTTGAGGCTGGCTCTTGCCGGCGGAGGCATAACAATTGCCACTCAAGAAACTTTCAGGCCGTATATTGAAAGTGGTAAGCTCGTATCTCTGCTTGATGACTTTCTTCCACAATTTCCTGGCTTCTATCTGTATTTCCCTCAGCGTCGCAATATTGCACCAAAGCTCCGCGCCCTGATTGACCACGTCAAGGAATGGCGACAGCAATTGGCTTAATTATCTGCACCTACACTGCCTCATGCCAGAGCATGTATTTTGATAACTTGCCAGGGTTGCAATGGCACAAATACGGCATAGGAGGGAAAACATGGAGCATTTAAATATGGAGTAACTGCTTGATTTAAATGGTGCGATAATAGGAACAAAACAAATCAACACAACCCATTGATATAAAACAAACAAATCCCATTCAATCTTCTTTGGTACCCCCAAAAGTACCCCCACTATTTTTCTCTATGATATTAGTAGCTTCAAAAAGTAAATCACACCCGCAATGAAAGCTAAATTGCTGCTCTAAAACACGGTAGAGCAGCATTCGTGACTGAATAAGAATAGATACTCATAACCCTCTATATCACTTTGTCAGAGGAATTACTCCTGTCATCGTTATTGGATCAGAAACTCCGTTACTTAATGTAAAAAATCCCAATCGTTGTTGCTCATCAACAAGATTAAACATCGCTATATGATGATATTTTACGCTGGCATCTTCAGAATACAGCCTAAAATGCGAGTCATTTAATTCTATCTCTACAGACAGACCGGAAAAATCCAAGTCAAAACAACCTGAAAGTATTTTTTGATCAGAAGCAGGAAAACTACCTTTATAAGTTATATTATATCTTGGATTAAAGTAACGAATAAGACCAGCCTCAGCAAGACAGACAATTTCTTTCTTAGAAAGAGGATTTTCTATTATGCTTTTTAAACGGGCATCATCCTCCTGCCCCCCTATACAAGTTTTATCCATTCCATTAAATGAACTAAAAAGCATATAGTCATTGTATACTAGAGTAAGAATATATATTTGATCATCAGGGAATTCATTCATTGTATCGACTAAAATTTTCTGAAGCGTTGAATGACTTCTTAAGCGATCAATTGCTGTTCTCTTTCCATCCGCATATGCTTGACCGACATATAACACTTCTAAGTCGTAATAAATAGGATTGCGAGTAAACAACGCTAACATTTCACTTGGCCAATATCTATTCCAATTACCTTCAGCATTGACAGTTTCAATTTTTCTATGTGGATAAGTGGAAACTCGTAAAGCGACCTCATCTTCAACAAACTCAAAGGGGAATGAATAATCTGACCCTACGTCTACCCCATCGATGCGGCTAATAACTTTACCAATAGCCTGACCTCCACAAATATTCGGTTCTTCACTGCTACAGTTCGCTTTAGGCTTTTTACAAATGAGATAAATATGGCTGTTGTCTGATATATCCTGATGGGTTTCTTTCATTTTACCTTCAGCATGCAGCTGATCAGGAGTGAACATCAACCAACCATTTGATGTTATACCCACAGAAAACTCTGAGACAAACTTTCTTCTACCTGTCATAACGTTCTCCTGTAAGGATGGATTATGCTTTTAAAATTTCTAAAGACCTAATTAAAGCATACCCAATCGACACGTAACTCTCTAAAACTTAAATAAACTTTAAATTGAAAGACTATATTTACGGAATACCATGATGATTTTGAATAATAGAGTTGATGAAAATGTCTTAAATATCAAACTGTGCACAGGATTAATTATCAATTTTGAACCTAGAATCGTAGCTTCTAATTTATGAGTAGGATCGATCACATATGCACTTAATGAGACCAGTTGCTCAATAGATTTGTAATAGCCAAAAATGCAAAGCAGTACTGGTATACCGACAACGAGAATAGCTAGTGGTCTGAAAAGACTTGTTCCATGAATAGATATTAAAGATGATAATTTCAAAACAAACCAGTTTGATAAAGTCATTATAAAACCAGAAATTTTATTTTTATGATTCATTTTTTCAATTACTGGCAAATTTCTATTTCTACAAATCCCTAACAAATCACATAAAATGGTCAAAAAATAACTCATGTAAGTAGTTAGTCGCAAACTCAAAACAGACAATGTAGTATCATATTCTTTCCTCCTGAAGAATAGAAAATTATCAACATCTTTATTTTTTTGGCTGATGCTTTTAAGCTGTCTATAAAGTGATTGTTTTTGCTCAAATTCTAATGATGGGATTTTCCTATAATTGTTATGACTTATTTCTATATCGAACGGCCAAGTTACACCCTCCGTTAATAGATCGTCTATTCTACAATTTATAAAATCAACTTCTGTTTTAGTCAAATCACAATTCGATATTACAAAGCAGCTTAAAACCGATTGATGAAGTACAAAACGTTTGATAGATGCATAGCTTGCATTCTTTATAATAAATTGAGTTGCCTTACTATCCATTACATATGCAACCTGCAATTGCTCCGTAATATTAGAATCTTGCAAATCAATATTAATGTTTTTAAGCCCCTTTGGTCGACCATCAAAATAAAGCGTCCCGATATTTATATGAGAACCCAAGCTGATATTTTCAAATTGACCAACAAAATGTAACTCTTCACTCTTGAAATTCCTTATAGATGCTGATGAAGATTTATCTGAAAGTACAGTTAAGTCTTCGTGGATAATTAAACCATCAATAACGATCTCATCAATAGAACCGACACACTTTACTGCCTTTGTTAAAACAGAAAAAAACTCTAATCTTTGGGTTTTTGCATCTTTCAAAAATGAAACAGTCCCGAATTGACTGGGTTCAAATTCAACAGGATAGCTTATCCTAGAAAATATCCTAGATGAATTAAGAACAACCCTAGAAAATACCCCTGAGAAATCAACATCTTTAAAATTGTTATTGCATTCAAACCAAACAACTGTTTTTTCATTATCGCAATGTATTGTAACTTTTCTGTCACTTGTACATGAAACCAAAATCACATCTGTAATTTGATGTGGGATATCAATTCGGTCAATTGAAAAGAAACTATTGGATATAATTATTTTGGACTCAGTTGTTACCCCATCAAAGAATGCTTCTTGGTTTTCGACTGTCCTTTCCATCATCAAAAAAAAGTCGCTCATTTTTATATCTCGTTAATTTTTTAAATAAATTGTATTAGAGATCAATTACATCATCAATAGTTACACTACGATGCAACTGTTACTTAGAGCGCGTGTAGCCAAAAATCCCCGCTGGCAGTGCCAGTGGGTGGCAAGTTTTGACTGGTGCATCCAACGATCTGCACATGAAGTTTTCTAAAGCGGCGCGGTTAACTCTTTCTGGCTCAAAACCTTAATAAATCTGTATATCGCGGGTTGACACACTTGACACTTTTTCGGGAAAAACCTTAACAAAACTTAACCTCCCCGGCATTTCTAAGCATGGCAACTTGACACTTTTCGCGATTTTTTCGGCTTTTTGACGTGGTAAATCTGGCGAAAGGCCAGTAATGGCGCGGCTTACAGCGAGGTTGACACTTTTTCGCGTTCAGAGTGTAAAGTGTCAACCTGGCAAGCTGCTCAACTTGACACTTTTTGATGTCATTGATGGTCTGATTTTTCCCATTCAGCTAGGGCGTTTAGCCCGGCTTCACTCCATGATTCCAGTTCATCGGCATAATCACCTGCAACATAGCAGAGTTCGCAACGCAGCATACGAATTGCCAGCCTGGCATTACCTCGCAAATTGTATTTTTCAAAGTAATGCTGCCCTTCATCATCCTCAAGGCAGATAGCACCATCATCAAGAAAGTGCACTTCCCAGCCTAATTCCCCGGCTGCATCCAGCACACGCTGCTGTATGCCCTCGTCCGTTGCTGGCGCAGGAATTTTACCGCCTCTGGCCTTAACTGCTTTCCAGAACTCGCCCCACGTCATTTCCAGCGTTCTTTCTGGCCACATTTCAGAAATGGTGTCTTTCCCCTGTGCTGGTGGGCTGTTCCGCTGCTCTGTCGCTTCCACATCAATTTTTTTGCCAGACATGATCACTTCGCCTTTCTCGATCCAGTCGTAAACTGTCTGGCGGCTTACGCCTTTGTGTTTGGCATATTCTGCCTTACTCATCAGCATTATGACTCACCCTTCTTTTTCCAGTTGAGCCAGCCGCCCGGATATTTCTTCCAGTTTTTCCAGAGCTGGCTTGCAGGCTGCATCAATAACGTCCCGGACCATTCCGGCAAGCTGCTCTTCTGCTGTCGGCGTTGTTACCTCCACACCCGATGGTTTCCCGTCCTTATCCCATACGCCCAACGGTACGAGGGCAACGTGATCGATAAGAAATGGTGTACCCTCAATAAAAAAATTGTCCTCGCCCATTACATCAGGAACTTCTGCCCCACCGGACGCACCACAAAACACAACCGACGGGCTGGTGGATACCTCCCCCCGGGCTTTCTGGATGTAATCGATGATTTCCTGCCCGTAAATCCGGCATACGCCCCACACCTCGTCACCGCGAATATACGGCAACATGACGGTGCCAATAATGCGCGACCGTTCGCCCACGTCTTCAAGGGTTTTGCTTTCGGGATGGTCGATGATGACGGGTACTCCGGCGCAACGTTCCAGGAACTGCGGATTGAGATAAGTTTGCGGTGAACGCCAGACAAATTCTTTTTCTTCGGCGCGGTAGGCCATACCGGTTCCTGTAATACGCAGGTTAACCAGCCACATGTTGGAAAACTGATAAGGCGACGGTAGCTGACCGTCCCGAATTTGCTTTGCAGCCTCAATTTCTGTTAAAAGCATAATGTTATCCGGTTATAAGAAATAAGCCCCGCCAAATCCGACAGGGCTGAAATCAGCACGTTTTTCATGCCCCCGAGAGGCTTGCAACGTTAATTTTGACCAGGCGACGGGGAGGGATTTTGAAGGCGTTCAGCCAGACGTTCGGATCGCCCTGATATTCAGTAATACGACGACCAGCTTCATCCATTCTTACGGTTTTACCCAAATGGCCCGGCGTGTTTTCCACGGCCCACTGAGCACTTTCCTGAGCAGCCTTGTAAATCTGATCTTCCAGCACCGCCAGCGTTGCAGAATCTGAAACGGAACGAATATCCACATCTCTGAATTTTTTCGCTATCCTCTGTGCGCCAATTAATGCGCGCTTGCGGTAATCCATCGACTTTTCGCCAGCAAACGGGGCCGGAGCGCGACGGCCCATATTGCTGTATGCGGAATCCGCTTTAGCCTGGGCTTCTGCCAGTGAGGATTCATCTTCGACTGACGCGACGATGTTTTGATTAGCGTTATCCTCGTCCGCTTTTGTGAAATCCTGCGCGGGGATCGCATTCAGCATTTCGATAATCTCCTGCGGAGTGCTGCCCTGCGACTCTGACAGAGCGTTAACCACCTCCATCAGTTTTAATCGCAAATCTTCTTTGCTTGCTGGCATTGTTACTACCTCTCTTTTTTCACCAAAAAATCACGACCATCAGGCCGGACGTTCTACGGGATAAAGCGCCCGCTGCATTAAACGTCGGGCGACCTCATGAATACTCGGAGCAATCCCCAGCGGAGAATTGCGGCGTTCCTCGTCCTGGATGCGCTGTAATGCTTCAATCTGATCACGAGCGAGTAAAACGGGTTTCACGCTGGCTTTTCTCATAGTCATACCTCCTGAACAAAACAATGGTTATGATTGCATAAACTGAAATGACGATCTATATCATTGCAATTCATGAAACGATAACGCATGATGATCGCGTTCTTCCCATTGACTTCAATCACCTGAAAAACAAAGCCCGCAACACTTCTGGCTGCGGGCTTTTTACTGGCACAAAAAAGCCGGGAAAAATCCCGGCCTCCGTCACTGACTGCAATTTTTCGATCCAGGGTATTTCCTGAATGCCTTACCATTGGGCTGATGTAATCCCATCCCGGCATGTGCCCGGCTGATGGTTTCGCGCATCTCCCCGAAATTATCCTGCCTTACTGGTGGGCGTGCTGCCTTGTGGATACATTCCGCGCGACGTTTTGCCGCCTGTTCCCGTGCCTTGTCATCATTCGCCAGCATGATGACCTCAGCCCACCGCGCCGCCGCTCTCCGGTACAGACCACGCGCTTCCAGTGCTTCCGCTTTGCTGTCGTGAATCATGCGCCTGTTTTCTCCTTTGCTGCCCGGCGCTGACGTTTACGCTTCTCATTCAGCGCCACCAGCCGCGTTTCTGCGTCCTGTTGTTCCTGTGGTGTCACCTCGCCGCACGGCTGGCCTTTCAGGTCGTAGCGTACCCCACCAGCCATTAAGGCGCGGTAATAGCGCGGACACTGCGCATAAGATGCCAGCGTCGCACGTAATGCCCCTGGACCGAATGCCAGCCCCCTGACGGCGAGATCCTGCATCAGGTCGTCGAATATCCCCACCTTAAGCGGCTTCGGTGCTTCCCGGCTGAATAATTCAGGCCACAACTCAGTAAGGCGGTTAACGCGTCTGCGGTTTTTGCGCTGGCGTTTGGTCATATGCCGCCACGGTGTCGCCCCTGTGGGCTTCTGCTGCGCTTTCTGGTTACCGGGCATCACTTTATGTGCCGATGTGGTTTTATCCTGCTCTTGCGCCGCCTGCGTCGTTTTCTGCGGCGTGCCGTAAATGCCTTTCGGTTTTCTGTTAATGGTCAGCTTAGTCATGCTTTGCCCCATCCTTACAACTGTCTACCAACTGTCTACCGATATAATTGATTGATTTATTTCATATTATTCACACATGACCAAAAAACAATCTATCAATTGTCTACCAACTGTCTACCGCATTAATACATTGATAATTAATGATTTTTTCAAAGTGGTAGACAGAGTAGACAGTTAAAAGAGAAATTTTAAAAATGAACCCTTAACTATCTGTTTTTATATACCCCCCGTGGTTTAGGAATATAGAAACAACTGTCTACTCTCTACCACATTTAAAAATATCTATATAATTCAATGACTTAATTGGTAGATAGTTGGTAGAGGGTTAAGTATTACTGTCTACCAACCGTCTACCTTTACGTTTCAGCTTATAAATTTCGTATTATGTTCTGTCGTTAATCCCTGTTGCTGCTGGCAACCAGCCATCAGCATCATCATCTAACAGAACATTTGTTATCACTCGCCCTTTATCTGGGCCTTTAGTGCATTTAGCCCGCTTATACTCCTTTCCGTATTCCGCCATAGCACCCGGCATATCAGTGCCAAAGCGTTTCAGTGATACTGGTTTTCCCAGGCCATGCGCTGACATATAGGCTAAATAAGCATGATACAGATATCGTCTCGGGCTAAATGGCACTATTCCCGCATTGCCCACCATCATTCCTTCACATTTAACCAACGACATCAGATAGCCGCAAAAGTCCACCAGTGAATCACCCTCGCGTTTTATCACCAGAGCCTCTTCTGATTTCTGCTGCTCATATAACAGACGTCTGGCTTCATCCTGGTCAGAAAAACGAGTAAGCAGGTGGCGAATCACTACCGCCAGTTCGCCTTCTATTTTTTCCACCAGCATGGGATCGCGTTCGTTCTCCGGTACGACCTCAGAGAAATTAAATATCACCCTACGACGCGAGATCCCTCCACTGCGATCACTGAATGACATGGCGTTATTGTTTACTGCCAGCACTACCGCCGGAATACGTGTGGAGTAGGGGGCTTTATGTTTCGGGTCGATTGCCACCTTGTCGCCGCCAGTAATTGCCTTAATTCCTGCACCATCTCCAGCGTAGCGGGTCATATCCGGCATGATAATCAGCGAAAAGCCAACGACTAACGCGCGTTCCCTTGCGTCTTCCAGCGCCTTCATGCTTGCCGATACTGTATTGGCCTTACCCGCCAGCATGGTACAAATCTCCGCCATCACACTTTTACCGCTTCCGCCCGGCCCCGTTACCTCAAGGAATAACTGCCAATCGTACCGGTTCGCCAGTACCATGAATAATGCCGCCAGTACGCGATCAGCTTTACGATCATTATCTGCCACCGAACGACGCAGCCACTTCCAGAAATTCGGTGCATGTGTTGCCAGCGTTTCCCCCTCTGCTGGTGGGCTGAACGGTAATTCACTGGCATTTAACAACCAGTCATTTTTGTTATGCTCCCGAAAATTTCCCGTCCGGGTATCAAATACCCCGTTACTGAATCCAATAAGATTCCTGTCTGCCCCGCCCATAACAGGCAGGCTCAATTTCATTGTGTCTACGGCAAATTTAATGGCGTTTTGCGAATAACTGATTCCAGCATCAATAAAAATCTTCGCCATAGACCGCTGGAGTTCCTTATCAGATACAGGCACCCAGACAATTCCGTTGTAATGGTGAACTACATCAGAATCATCATTTATAGCCAGTGCTCTTCCATAATATTCAAGTAACACTTCCCCTCTCTGGCTGGCTCCCATCTGATTTAGTGCTGGCCTGGGTAGGTCAATATTTTTTGTGGCTAATTTCATCGCTGAAACTTCCCCACTCTCTGCCTGTTCGCGGATCCGTTGCAGGTAGTCGCGCCAGTTTTCCGGCTCCCGGTCGGTGATACCTTTGTATAATTTCGCGTCCTGTACGCCAGCCAGCGCCAGCTTTTCAGCAATAGCATTGATCTGGATTGGCTCTATCTCCCCCGCGAGATAGACACGTGCAAAGCGGCGTTTCTCGTCAATAATGCGGATATTCGCCAGGTCTGCCAGTTGCTTTGGCCCCAGATAAACAGGTGGCACGTTATCGCCGTGTTTTCGTCCTTCGCTTTCAATCCAGTGTTGAGCATGGGCGTAAGCATCCGTCCCGGCAAAAATGATTACCTCGGTGAATTTATCCTTCGGCTGATATTTTAAATTCGGTGCGTTTTTCACTTCTTACCTCCCGCAACCAACATTGCCCGGATTTTTTTAATATTCGTGGCTGCACGTCTTGCCACTGCCTGTTGTTTGTTTTCAACCAGAATAAAATCACGCTCAAACTGACGGCGCGGCATTACGCAGTCATATTCGTAAGCCTCACGGCGGTAGGTGATATTGCCTGGCGTAACGTGATGAATAACCACTCGTCCCCCACGTCTGGAGTCGCGGTAAATATCGCCGTGTCTGATTTCAGGCCGAGAGAGACCGCTGGCAGTAAAGCCAGAATTTTTCAGTTTCATGATTTTATTTTCCTGTCAGCAGTTCCGGTTTTATTTCTGCACGAATACAGAGTTCAGAAAAAAATTCAGGAGAACCAACAATCTCATTACTTTTCAGTCGGCGTTGTGATTTCACTTTCCCTTTATCCAGGTAAACCAGTATGCGTCCGGTGAAATCATCTGGCATATTAAGCACTGCGGGTACATGCGCTTCATGATTATGCATGGCTTACATCCTCCGGAGATTTTCTTCTGTAACGCGTCTCTGCCACATATTCCGCATAGTCCGACGCAATACTAAGAATCATTTCACCCTCTGACTTGTAGCCACTGGTATTGATAAGAAAATATGCAGCTTTCATCATGTCAGCAACGCTCAACAATGCGCCCGCTGTATCTTCCGGTGCGCCATCAAATTCCCGTTTCAGGGAATTAAAACGATCATCACGCATGTTTACTCCCCTGAATCACCTGATAACCGCAATCGGTCAGCAATTCGATAAATTCCGGCAATGTGCCGAAACAGCAATCATCACGCAGCCGTTCGCGGGATACCTCGACGCCGTTTTCGTAGTGACTCACCATACGTCCGGTAAAATGCAGATCATCATCGTGATGGCTCGTTGACGGCTTAATCAGTCGCGCACGTTCTGCCAGTTCCAGCAATGCTTCAACGCTTCCGGCAATTGCACCATCCGGCAGGTGATAATTACTTACCACGCGTCCATTCTCCACGTTAACCAGTAGCTGCCCGGTGAATTTCTCACGAAACTGAATGCTGTTAAGGTCAGAAATTGACAGGTTATGCATGGTGCACCTCCTGCACATCAGCCATGATAATTTTTCCGGCCTTATCCAGTGTCTGATCGGCTTTTAGCTGCACAAATGCTAAATAATGGGAGATGCATTCTGATTCTCTGGCTGCGTGTTTATGCGCCACACCAGCGATAGCAGAAATCTCAATAAGTGAATCCATCAGCGTTTTGATAGCGTCTACCGCTGCATCAGGCCATGTTGCATTACACATGCTCCACCTCCTGGCGAATACGGGCGGCGAATACCATCACGCAGCCATCAGGAGATTGCTGGCGTGCTTCCTGTTCGCTGGTGGCCTCGATGTGAATTACGCGCGGTTGTGCTGTACTCAGGGCGATAAAACGCCAGATAAAATTGTTCTCGCATTTCTGAATAAACAGCGTGTTTTCTTCGCGCCCTTTCCATGTTGCCGAGATATAGCCCATGTCATTGAGCATCTCGCAGGCATCAACCAGCGTATCAGCGGCTACGTGTACAGTGTTTTTACCGTCAGCTATGCAATCACGGTGCACCGCCAGGAAGGTGTATATAAATTTAGGGTGAGTTTGGGTATGCTGTGTTCCAGCCATAATCGTTACCTCGTTTAACGGTTTGGTTAGACGCCCTGCATGTGTGCCACCACTGCGGGGCGTTGCTGTATATACACCACAATCATTGGTGTATATACAGATTAAATTTAAGTGTGCTACAGTGTCAAGTGTTTTATTAACACACCTTTTGGTGTAATGTGTACACACCTCAAAATAACCGGACATTCTGATGGCAACAGGAAACATCAACAGCAGATCGCAAATGAAAAATATCCGCTTCCCCCATGATGTAATCGAGGAAATGGAAAATTCGAAAACGGAAGGGGAAACAATAGCCGCTTTCGTGATTACAGCCGTTCGCGGTGAAATCGCCCGCCGCCAGGCAGAAGGAAGAGGAGAAAATCCCCTGGTTTCTTCGCTCGATGCACTGGCGCAGGTGGAAAAAATCGGAGTCAAAGCAGCCGAGGAGATCGGGCAACTCGTCACCGTCGCGCGTGAAGAACTCCAGCGCCGCAAGGCCAAAGAACAGGAGTAGTTGATCAGCACCGGGCGACCAGAAAAAATCGCATCAGTCGCGCCACCAGCAAAATTTTTTGCTTTCCGGACGATGTGGCCAACGGCATTTTGCAGCAAAATATTCTGCATTTCTGGCGTGCTGTAGTAACGGTGATCAGCGCCTTCACTCTGTGCGACCACAACGCTATAATCTGCCTCGTAGACAGTAAGCAATATGGCGCAGTAGGCTATTCGTTCACAAAGGCGCTCCGGCAACGGGGCGCTTTCTCTTTTTGTAACGGTCAGAGCGTTACACATGGCTGTTTTCCTCCATGCGACGGGCTAACCAACGCTGCGAAAGGCGAATTAATTCAGCTTTCCGCTGGTGGTAGTCCTGGCCTAACTCAATCAGCGTGATATTGCTCTGCTCAAGGTAAGAAAGGTGCTCAAGCTGCAACGTGCTCATGTGGTCGCGTGGTTCGCCTGTAATGCCGTTCGCCTGCGCCCATTGTTTTGCAGTCATGCCACCCAGCACGATACGCGCCAGCATATTGGCTTCCGTGGTGTAGTGGTGCTGGAACGTGTTTTTACCCAGTTCAGCCCGGTACGCCTCCAGCGCGGCGCACATCGGCTTAAAGTAGCTGGCAACGGTGATACGGGCTTTCAGTTCCCGGCGTAACGCTGCGGAACGCACTGGCGCTACCTTGTGTAGCTCCTCCTCGCATTTGATGAAGTACTGGCGAACGGCGCGGCCCTGTTCGGTGCGTTCGACCATCGCCAGTTCTTTCGCCATGCTCACGGTAATGATGTACTCAAGAGCTGTTTGCTGGCGAGATTTTGCGCTCACCGGATCGGGTCGGCTCAAATATTCAACAACCTCATAATCCACGCCTTCCGTGAAGCCGTATTCTTCAATTCGCCCCTTGATCCACGAACGGAAAACGCGACCTACACCTAACGCCTTATGCAACGCTCTGGCGCTAACAATATTGGTTTCACACCCGCCAATAATGCCGGAAATAACCGGGATAATTTCGCCGAAATTTTGCAGATTCTGGTTTTCAGGCCGAACGAAGCCCTGCCCCTGTACGGGCGTTTTTGGAAATTTCATAAAAACTCCTGCTATCGAATTAAGTTACTTTTATTTGCTGGTGGATAGCTGGGGGCAATAGCCCCGTAGCCATTTAATCAGGTAGCTGTTCCGCGTGATTCTGCAATACGCTGATTAATCCACTCGTCAATTTCACTCTCAACGAAAGCAATCGCTCGCGAGCCAATTTTAACTGATGCAGGAAATTTACCTTGCCCCATAAGGCGATAAATCCATGCCTTGCTATATCCAGTTCTACGCTGAACTTCTGTTAAACGAATAAGCGTATTTGACATATATTTACCTCATAACGTCTACTCAATTTGACGAGGTAATCATGGCACAGAAATAACGAATATTTTCATACCCTCAGGCCTAATGGTTACCGGATGGAAATTAACCCTAAGGGTGATGGTAATCGGGAGGAAATCTACCCTAAGGGTGATGGTAAAATTGACGGGGAAGATAAGAAAATACCCTCAGGGTAACAGTAAATCACCCTCAGGGTATGCGGTATGGTGCGTTAATCCGGCTTTGCGTTCTTTTGGCTGTTGTCTCGGTTAATAGGGCAGGCAGTCCTCTCTATGAGCGTTGCAAGAGCATTACTTGCCCCCCACTGCTTAAGCTCCCTGGTTATCGCTTCTTGATTTCCCCTGGTGGCAAAATCATTTTCTGGATCGTAATTGGCCCACTCTCTGTTTCTAATCTCAATAGCCTTAGCTAATGGGTCTTTATCCCAGTATTTATATAAGTGTATCGGGCGCTCTTGCTCTAACTGCTCTATCCTTGCCCTTAACTCTGCGTTTTCTTTTTCCAGCATTGCGATTTGGGATAATAAATCATCCTCTGTACGCAACTCTTTCTTTTCAATATCGCGTCCTTGTGCCTCGTCATTTTCAGAAGAGTTAGCGCCTTCCAGCTTCGTTAACGCGTCAAGGACATCGGGAAAAATTGCGAAAATTTCACCCCTTATAAATCCAATGTTCTCAAATTCGGGATCTTCCCAATAACCGGACACCAGAAAACCATTTTCATCCCTCTCACCAGGTAAACAACCACGTTTCCGAACCGCATTCAGATTTCTATAAAGAACATCATAATCAAATTCATCCCGATACGGGTTACAAAAAGATTCCAACAGCTTAAATTCATTTACTGTGTACAGGCGGATATGTTCTCCGCTTATTCTCCTGAGTATCCAAGTTATGACATCTGAAACATCATAATCATCACCAGCGACCTTAAGCACGACCTCAAGAAATTCACGTAAAGAAATAAAATCTTTTTTGTATTCGTTTAATTCGGCATGAATATCAATCATACGCACACCTCAGCGTCCTCTACTGTAGTGGCTGTACCAGTCCGTCGAGGTGTACGGATTTTCGGGAGCGACCCTAGACACAGCCTTTTCTTTCGTCGCTCAAAGTCTACTACTGTATACTCAACCAGTCACCCGCATTTTCCGAACTCACCATGCACCACATTTCCGCCATGCTCGAGCGAATCCATATAGTCGGCATACCACTGGAGCATCTCCCGGCGACCATCCAGATATTGCGCATGGTTGTATGTGCCACGAATTGAGTTTTTATCGACGTGTGCAAGCTGTGTCTCTATCCACGCGGTGTTATAGCCCTGCTCATGCAAAATGGTGCTCATGGTGTGCCGGAATCCATGACCAGTAACCTTTCCGTTATAGCCGATGCGTTTAAATACTTGGTTTATGCTAGCCTCGCTCATTGTTTTCCTTGGATCATTACGGCCGGGAAACATAAGCGGATAATTGCCAGTTAATTCTTTAATCTGCCCAATAAGCGAAAGAGCCTGCTTAGACAAAGGCACCACATGAGGGCGACGCATTTTCATCCGTGAAGCAGGTATCTCCCAGATAGCCTTGTTGAGATCGATTTCATCCCATAATGCACCGCGCAGTTCGCCAGTCCGCAAACCGGTGATAATCAGTAGACGAGCCGCCATAACAACCAATGCACTTCCTGAGTAACTGGACAATGCCTTGAAAAAATCAGGTAATTCTTTGGCTGTGAGGAAAGGATAATGATTAGATTCATGACCTTGCATCGCGCTGGTGAGATCCGGTGCAGGGTTATACTCAGCACGTCCAGTGACAATTGCATAGCGGAAAACCTCCCCGCATCGCTGCCTCACTTTTTTGGCTTTTTCGGTAGCACCGCGCCCCTCGATGCGCCGCAGCACATTCAGCAGTTCAAGTGGTTTGATTTCGGCGATTGGTTTTTTGCCAATGTAAGGGAACACATCTTTGTTGAAGGCTTCGAGGATGTCTGAAGCATAACCAGCAGACCATTTTTTTAATTTGCTGCTGTGCCACTCAAGGGCAATATCTTTGAAGGTGTTGTTTAACTGCGTTTCCCGGGCAATCTTTTCCTCTCGTTTCGCTTCCATCGGATCGATACCCCCAGCGATACCCCTTTTAGCTTCTTCACGTTTTGCACGAGCATCAGCCAAGGTAACTTCAGGATACACACCTAGTGCTAACAGCTTCTCTTTACCAGCTACACGATACTTGAAGCGCCAATATTTTCCTCCACTAGGTTTTACCAGGAGGTACAGACCGCCACCATCAGCCAGCTTGTAAGCCTTCTCTTTTGGCTTGGCAGTGTCTATTTGACGGGCATTGAGTTTCACTTGGGGGTACCTCCACTAAACCGAACAGCAAATACCCCCAAAAGTACCCCCAATTGACTGTAGATTTTGGGGTACTTAAGTAGACGTCAAAAGACTAAAAGGGGCGCTAACATGCGGATTATAAGAGGTTTTTAAATACTTGAGTAGACTTGGGGAGACATTAGAATGGTGCCGATAATAGGAGTCGAACCTACGACCTTCGCATTACGAATGCGCTGCTCTACCAACTGAGCTATATCGGCCCTGAAAGGACATGTTCACGAACGTGAATCACGGTGAACAAGGTTAAAACTAACCGGGCGATGCGTCAATGGCCTTGTGAATCAAACGGCTACTTTTGCATCACCCGGTTTTGTTTACGCACGAATGGTGTAATCACCAATGCCGATCCACTTGTAAGTGGTCAGTGCTTCCAGCCCCATCGGGCCGCGCGCGTGGAGTTTTTGTGTGCTTACCGCCACTTCCGCGCCAAGACCAAACTGGCCGCCGTCGGTAAAACGTGTAGAGGCGTTGACGTAAACAGCAGAGGAATCCACTTCGTTAACAAAACGCTGGGCATTGCGCATATCACGTGTCAGGATCGCATCGGAGTGCTGGGTGCCGTGTTCACGAATATGCGCGATGGCATCGTCAAGATCGCTGACGATTTTGACGTTCAAATCTAATGACAGAAACTCATCGTCATACTCTTCGGCTTTAACAGCCACCACCTTCGCAGGGCCTGCCTGTAACTGCGCCAGCGCAGCTACATCTGCGTGTAACGTCACGCCGCTTTCCGCCATTTGCTTGCTTAATGCGGGCAGGAAGCTATCAGCGATGTTTTTATTTACCAGCAACGTTTCTACCGTATTACATGTGCTCGGACGCTGAGTTTTCGCGTTGATAATTACTTTCAGGGCTTCAGCGATCTCTGCACTTTCATCAACATAAATATGGCAGACGCCAATACCGCCGGTGATCACCGGGATCGTTGACTGCTCGCGGCACAGCTTATGCAAACCAGCGCCACCGCGCGGGATCAGCATGTCGATGTATTTATCCATACGCAGCATTTCACTCACCAATGCGCGATCCGGATTATCAATCGCCTGCACTGCGCCTGCCGGTAAACCGCAGGATTGCAGGGCGTCCTGAATCACCGCCACCGTTGCAGCGTTGGTGCGGCAGGTTTCTTTACCACCGCGCAGGATCACCGCGTTACCGGTTTTCAGGCACAGGGAAGCGACATCAACCGTCACGTTCGGGCGCGCTTCATAAATCACCCCAATCACGCCAAGTGGGACGCGACGGCGCTCCAGACGCAGACCGCTGTCCAGCACACCACCATCAATCACCTGCCCCACAGGATCGGCGAGATTACATACCTGGCGCACATCGTCGGCAATGCCTTTCAGTCGCGCGGGCGTCAGTGCCAGACGGTCAAGCATCGCTTCGCTAAGGCCATTGGCACGCGCGTCAGCAACATCCAGGGCGTTAGCGTTGAGGATATTTTCGCTTTGTGCTTCCAGTTCATCGGCGATCTTTTCCAGCACGCGATTTTTTTCGCGGCTGGAGAGTTGCGCTAATTTATACGAGGCTTGCTTCGCGGCAATGCCCATTTGTTCCAGCATCGGCCTGCTCCTTAACGGGTAATCATGTCATCACGGTGAACGGCAACCGGGCCATATTCATATCCCAGTATTGCATCAATTTCTTGCGAGTGGTGTCCGGCAATGCGACGCAATGCATCGCTGTTGTAACGGCTGACACCGTGGGCTATATCGCGACCTTCGAGGTTGCAAATACGAATGACTTCACCACGCGAGAAGTTGCCGCTCACGCTTTTAATACCTTTCGGCAACAGGGAGCTGCCGCGTTCAAGAATAGCAGCGGTCGCCCCTTCATCAACGGTAATTTCACCCGCAGGTGGCGCGCCAAAAATCCAGCGTTTACGATTTTCTAAAGGCGTTGCCTGGGCATGGAACAGCGTACCGACAGGAATACCTTCCATCACATCACCAATGACGCCCGGCTTGTTACCTGCGGCAATAATGGTGTCGATCCCCGCACGGCAAGCCACGTCCGCCGCCTGCAATTTGGTGCCCATGCCGCCGGTTCCAAGACCTGAAACACTGTCACCGGCAATCGCCCGCAGTGCGTCATCAATGCCGTAAACATCTTTAATCAGTTCCGCCTGCGGATTGCTGCGCGGGTCAGCGGTATACAAACCTTTTTGATCGGTCAGCAGCAACAGTTTATCGGCACCCGCCAGAATCGCCGCCAGCGCAGAAAGGTTGTCGTTATCGCCGACTTTAATCTCTGCCGTAGCAACAGCATCGTTCTCATTAATTACCGGAACGATGTTGTTATCGAGCAGCGCACGCAGCGTATCGCGGGCATTCAGGAAGCGTTCACGGTCTTCCATATCGGCACGGGTCAGTAACATCTGCCCGACGTGAATGCCGTAAATTGCAAAGAGTTGTTCCCACAGTTGAATCAGTCGACTCTGCCCTACCGCCGCCAATAGTTGCTTCGAGGCGATAGTCGCTGGCAGTTCCGGGTAACCCAGGTGCTCACGTCCGGCGGCAATCGCGCCCGACGTCACAATGACTATCCGATGCCCGGCGGCATGTAACTGCGCGCACTGGCGAACAAGTTCTACGATATGGGCACGGTTCAGACGGCGCGATCCGCCTGTTAGCACACTGGTGCCGAGTTTTACCACCAGCGTCTGGCTGTCACTCATGATTCTCTGCCATTCAATTTTAGGAAAAATGATATCAAACGAACGTTTTAGCAGGACTGTCGCCGGTTGCCAACCATCTGCGAGCAAAGCATAGCGTTTTGTTGCGCGGGATCAGCAAGCGTAGCGGCAGTTGTTTACGTTTTTATTACAGATTTAATAAATTACCACATTTTAAGAATATTATTAATCTGTAATATATCTTTAACAATCTCAGGTTAAAAACTTTCCTGTTTTCAATGGGTCTCTCCCGCTGAATATTCGCGCGTTAATTAAAATCAGGAATGAAAATGAAAAAGAGCACTCTGGCATTAGTGGTGATGGGTATTGTGGCATCTTCATCCGTACAGGCCGCAGAAATATATAACAAAGACGGTAATAAACTGGATGTCTATGGCAAAGTTAAAGCCATGCATTATATGAGTGATAATGACAGTAAAGATGGCGACCAGAGTTATATCCGTTTTGGTTTTAAAGGCGAAACGCAAATTAACGATCAACTGACCGGTTATGGTCGGTGGGAAGCGGAGTTTGCCGGAAATAAAGCGGAGAGTGATACCGCACAGCAAAAAACGCGTCTCGCTTTTGCCGGGTTGAAATATAAGGATTTAGGTTCTTTCGATTATGGACGTAATCTGGGCGCGCTGTATGACGTCGAAGCCTGGACCGATATGTTCCCGGAATTTGGTGGCGACTCCTCGGCGCAGACCGACAACTTTATGACCAAACGCGCCAGCGGGCTGGCGACTTACCGTAACACCGACTTCTTCGGCGTTATCGATGGCCTGAACTTAACCCTGCAATATCAAGGGAAAAACGAAAACCGCGACGTTAAAAAGCAAAACGGCGATGGCTTCGGCACGTCATTGACATATGACTTTGGCGGCAGCGATTTCGCTATCAGTGGGGCCTATACCAACTCTGATCGCACCAACGAGCAGAACCTGCAAAGCCGTGGTACGGGCAAACGTGCCGAAGCGTGGGCAACGGGTCTTAAATACGATGCCAATAATATTTACCTGGCAACCTTCTATTCTGAAACGCGTAAAATGACGCCAATAACTGGCGGCTTTGCCAATAAGACACAGAACTTTGAAGCGGTCGCTCAATATCAGTTTGACTTTGGTCTGCGTCCATCGCTGGGTTATGTCTTATCGAAAGGAAAAGATATTGAAGGTATCGGTGATGAGGATCTGGTCAATTATATTGATATCGGTGCTACGTATTATTTCAACAAAAACATGTCAGCATTTGTTGATTATAAAATCAACCAACTGGATAGCGATAATAAGTTGAATATTAATAATGATGATATTGTCGCGATAGGAATGACATATCAGTTTTAATAATATTGCCGGATGCGACGTGAACGCCTTATCCGGCCTACGAAAACCACTATTTCAGGCCGGAAGAGATGCTCAAACATCACATCCGGCACTTTTCACTCATGCCGTTAACTTCACCGGCTCATCACGAAAATCATCCGCCGGTTCCAGCTTCAGATTCAGCGTCGCCAGCAGTTCACGCAGCTTTTCATGAAACTCTCGCAGGGTGTGCTCCAGCCGCTCAACCACTTCCGCATCTTTTACCTGAACATGCGTCCAGTCGCCTGCTTTATCGAACAGACCAAACCGGTAACTGTAGGTAAAACGGGATTCCTGCGCTTCCAGTTCCATCCACCAGCCCCAGAACTCACGCACTTCCGGCGCCGGTTTCACATTGACGCATACAGCCAGACAATCGAAAAAGAATCGATTATCTTCGCACTTACCTTCACGAATATACGGGCCTAGTGCGGTAAATTTTTTGATCAATCTGCTTTTCGGGTGTCCACTCGGTAACGTCATTGCGATCTCCTGTTGTGAAGCAACTGTTTTACCAAATTGGCAAAATTTAGCAAATTTTTAACACAATCGCTTTTCGAGCCAGTTAGTAATTTCCTGGAGTGCTTTGTCAAAATTCCGATACACCGGATTAAATGGAATTTCTAACAATTTACCGTCAGCAGATGACGAAGTGATTAATCGTGAATCCTCTTCCGGGCTGAACGGATCGTTCTTCCAGAAGCCTGATAGCATTGGCGTTGGGCAGCGACGTCCCAGCAACCCTTGCACTTTCAATGAATAGCGATTCAACTCTACACGTAACGCTTCGTCGGAAGCATCGTGCATCCCTAAACGACTCGCCAGAACGTCAAGATACATTTCCGGCACCTGTTGCTGGCAATTAAAATCACTCAGCAAGGTGTGAACCACCGGACCAAGGCAGGCCACAGCTTTCAGACGCGGCGATTCAAGGTAAGCCAGACGTACAGCGACGTTAGCACCAAAACGGAAACCAAAGGCCGCAACGCGTGTGTGATCCACCCACGGCACATTAGGCAGAGCCTTTAACACATGCTGATGCAGAAGGCTGGAATCCTGGGTGAGTTTCCATTTTGAAGAAAAACCAACCGAAGGCATATCGATAGTCAACATCGCAATGCCGCGCGGCGCAAAATAACGCTCATAAAGGGAGTAATAGTCCGTTTGCATCGCATCCAGACCACCACACATTAATACTGTCGGGAACGGACCATCGCCTTTTGGCATATGGAGAAACCCGGTGATGGGCGCGCCCCCTGGCACAGTGAATTCCATTTGCCGCATCGTTCCTGGCAGACGTTGCGCCGCTTCTTCATAAGCGCGGTTTGATAACGTCTGCGCCTGTTCTGCCAGATCATCACCCTTCAGGTGTGGATAGGCAGCAATATTGTACAACGTCGCTGCGTGCAGCCAGTAACGACCGCTGACTTGTGGATTTTCTTCCGCACACGCTTTCTGTTGCCACAACATCGCCTGGGTGGCCCACTCATAAATCCAGTTACCGCCACGGTAACCAATCACCGTATCGTACAAATCATTGTCGGTGCGTTCGGCATCGCTCATCACAATACGCGCCTGGACGTCGAGGATTTCGCGCGGATCAACGCCGCGCCAGATCCACATCAGGCGGTTAATCATGCGATACCAGTGGGGAATAGTTTTGCCATCAAGAGCCGACTGCACAGGCGGTTGTGCACCGTGATTAAAGCGGCGGACAAGCGTCGAGGTTTCAGGGTGTTTAAAGCGGGGTTTGAACAGGGTTTCGCTCAGGTTTGCCTGTGTCATGGATGCAACCTCCAGGAATACTTACTGGAAGCTATTGTAACTCGCCTGCAGTTAAAAAGAACAACGCCCGGCGAAGCCAGGCGTTGAAAAGATTAGCGACCAGAGATAGGCGGAACGAATACCACGCCCATATCCCACGGTTGCTCAATCCAGGTATCTTGTGGGATATCAATAACATAATCATCAACCAGTGGACGACCAGCCGGTTTAGCGAAGATGGTGACAAAGTGCGCTTTAGGATACATTTCACGAATCGCAACCGCAGTACCGCCGGTATCCACCAGATCATCAATGACGATGAAGCCTTCACCGTCGCCTTCTGCACGTTTCAGCACTTTCAGTTCGCGCTGGTTATCGTGATCGTAGCTGGAAATACAAACGGTATCGACATGACGAATACCCAGTTCACGCGCCAGTAACGCACCCGGCACCAGACCGCCACGGCTAACGGCAATAATGCCTTTCCATTGTTCAGAAGGCATCAGTCGGCTTGCGAGTTTACGTGCATGGATCTGCAACATGTCCCAGGTGACGATGTATTTTTCGCTCATGTGAAGTGTCCCAGCCTGTTTATCTACGGCTTAAAAAGTGTTCGAGGGGAAAATAGGTTGCGCGAGATTATAGAGATCTGACGCACTAAAAACCAGTATTTCACATAAGTCCGCGTCTTTTTGCGCACTGCTACTACCTGTCGCTGGATAAAGTGGTATTCTCAAACATATCTCGCAAGCCTGACTTGTGCTGACAACATTTTCTGCTAACCCTGTGACCTGCAATACTGTTTTGCGGGTGATCGACAAGGAGACTTAACGTGTCTGAACTGTCTCAATTATCTCCACAGCCGCTGTGGGATATTTTTGCCAAAATCTGTTCTATTCCTCACCCGTCCTACCACGAAGAGCAGCTTGCTGAATACATTGTAGGTTGGGCAAAAGAAAAAGGTTTCCATGTCGAACGCGATCAAGTGGGGAATATCCTGATTCGTAAACCTGCCACCGCAGGTATGGAAAATCGTAAACCGGTCGTCCTGCAGGCTCACCTCGATATGGTGCCACAGAAAAACAACGACACCGTGCACGACTTCACCAAAGATCCTATCCAGCCTTATATCGATGGCGAATGGGTTAAAGCGCGCGGCACCACGCTCGGTGCAGATAACGGCATTGGCATGGCGTCTGCGCTGGCGGTGCTTGCCGATGACAACGTGGTACACGGCCCGCTGGAAGTGCTGCTGACCATGACCGAAGAAGCCGGTATGGACGGTGCGTTCGGCTTACAGAGCAACTGGTTACAGGCAGATATTCTGATTAACACCGACTCTGAAGAAGAAGGTGAAATCTACATGGGCTGCGCGGGGGGTATCGACTTCACCTCCAACCTGCATTTAGACCGTGAAACAGTTCCGGCTGGCTTTGAAACCTTTAAATTAACCTTAAAAGGTCTGAAAGGCGGTCACTCTGGTGGCGAAATCCACGTTGGCCTGGGTAATGCAAACAAACTGCTGGTGCGCTTCCTGGCAGGTCATGCGGAAGAACTGGATCTGCGCCTTATCGATTTCAACGGCGGCACACTGCGTAACGCCATCCCGCGTGAAGCCTTTGCAACCATCGCTGTCGCAGCTGATAAAGTCGACGCGCTGAAATCGCTGGTGAATACCTATCAGGAGATCCTGAAAAACGAGCTGGCCGAGAAAGAGAAAAACCTGGCATTACTGCTGGATTCAGTAGCGAACGACAAAACTGCGCTGACCACCAAATCTCGCGATACCTTTATTCGCCTGTTGAACGCCACCCCGAACGGTGTGATCCGTAACTCCGACGTGGCAAAAGGCGTGGTTGAAACCTCACTGAACGTCGGTGTGGTAACCATGACCGACAATAACGTACAAATTCACTGCCTGATCCGTTCTCTGATCGACAGCGGTAAAGACTACGTGGTCAGTATGCTGGATTCGCTGGGTAAACTGGCAGGCGCGAAAACCGAAGCGAAAGGCGCATATCCTGGCTGGCAGCCGGACGCTAACTCTCCGGTGATGCATCTGGTACGTGAAACCTATCAGCGTCTGTTCAACAAGACGCCGAACATCCAGATTATCCACGCGGGTCTGGAATGTGGTCTGTTCAAAAAACCGTATCCGGAAATGGACATGGTTTCTATCGGGCCGACTATCACCGGACCACACTCTCCGGATGAGCAAGTTCATATCGAAAGCGTTGGTCATTACTGGACGCTTCTGACTGAACTGCTGAAAGAAATTCCGGCGAAGTAATTATTTGATTTGCTGCCGGATGGCGTTTAATCGCCTTCCGGCAGTTTCCCTTCACTATCCTTCGATAAAAGCCATCCCTGTAAATGTCCGTCGCGGGTTACCACGTTCAATCTGGTGATGGAACATTCGCCGCTGCGATTTCAGCGTTGCGCTATTTTCCTGTTGCTGTTGTTCCAGCTTCCAGGCAATCAGTAATTGTGCCAGCCGTTTATTGGCATGCTGGCTGCGCTCTGACTGAACCTTCACGCTAATCCCGGTTGCCAGATGCGTGGCGCGCACCGCCGAGTCGGTTTTATTGACATGTTGACCGCCCGGCCCCGACGAACGCAGCGTCTCATAACGGATCGCATCTGATTGTTCCTGCTCATCAGCGGTAAAACGCCCAATACCCAGAAACCAGTTTTTACGCCCGTGATGAGGCCGGTATGGGCTGGGGCAAATCCACTGAATAGTGCCACACCAGCTTTCGCTTAATGCCCATGCGCTGTCGCCATCAAGTGAAATCAGCGCCGAACGCAGAGTGTCAGAATAGCGACCCGTTTCTGTTTCCAGCACCGTTACCGCGACGTCTTGTCGGGTAGCTTCTTTAATCAACCTGTCCAGCGCCTTTTTCACTGCGAGACAACATTCTTCCGGCCCCTGAGCTGAGGAGAGTTGTAGCAAAATCATCCTTTTTTCCCTCCACTGTTTTTGAGCGTCAGCACCGGACGCAGCCGCGCGACAGGAATAATTAAACCGGCCTGCACCAGACATTGCACCACGCTTTCTGCCGATTTATAGGCTTGTGGCGCTTCTTCGAAAATGAGTTGTTTATCGCGACAAATTACCCGGCTGCCAAGTTCAGTACGCGAGAGTTGCGTCGCCGTGTAATTCGCTGCCAGCCGCCCTTTACACTCGGTGCGCCCCCATTTACGCCCTGCCCCATGCGCCAGCGAGTGAAGCGTTTTTTCGTTCGCAACAGGTTTAACCAGCCAGGAGTAATCACCGCGTGAACCGGGAATAATCACCAGACCGTTGTCATCCGGCGTGGCACCTTTACGATGCAAGAAACCCTGTTGATCGCCGATTTGACACGCGCTAACAAAGTTATGCGCCACATCCAGAACCGGACTTCCGCTGGCTTTCACCTGTTGCATTATGCGCAGAGCGATCATCTGGCGATTAATACGCGCAAACGCCAGCGCATCGTCATGTTCCGCAATATACCGTAGCGCGTCATCACTGCCTTCAGGCAAACCATGATGCGAAAACGAGGCAATATGTCGCTGTAAAATAGACTGCCCCAAACCCCGCGAGCCGCTATGAACCAGCAGTTGCAGATGCTGCGCATCCAGACCAGCCAGTGCAAACAGTTCCGCGTCGATGATTTGATCAATCTGTTGCAGTTCTGCGAAGTGGTTTCCGCCACCGATAGAGCCAAGCGCGCTGCGCCACGAATGCTGTGCAAACGCTGACGGCAGGTTTTCCTCCAGCCAGCTTTCTTCAGCAACGTCATCCAAAGCTGATAATCGCTTTTCAAACTTATCGGCGTTGTATTTGCGAGCGAGAATATCTGTTTGCCATAGCGCCATGCCGCAGCCGATATCATTGCCGACCAGTGCCGGGTAAAAACGACCAACGGAGAAGAACGCTGCGCCAATCGGGTAGCCGCGTCCGGGGTGTAAATCTGGCATCCCAACTACGCGTTGCATGTTGGGTAAATTTGCCGTGGTGTGTAATTGTTGGATCGCTGAACTCTCGATCCACAGGTCATCAGATGCGATGGTAAATACCGCATCGGATAAGGGACGAATATATTTGCCCATGTACCATTCCATTTATACTCGTCATACTTCAAGTTGCATGTACTGCGACTCGAATTATTTAGAGTATATAAATATAAAAATCAGAAAATGGCAGACGAATCCAGGGCAAGAAAAAAAGAATTAATCCTGGAAAGGTCTGCAAAGAGTCATTGATAAAGGATTTGTCATGATTTACCTCCTTGCAGTTTGTGGAATAAAAAAACGCGCACATATTAGGCGGGCGTTATTTTCATTGCAAGCTGGATTTAATGTTGCTGTTTATATCGCATATAAAAATTAGTAAACCACGCCCCCCGACATTCAACGCGTTGCTGCTTAACCACCTGAAAACCATAACGTTCAAAAAAGGGTTTTGCAGTTATGCTGGCATCCACCGTAAGTTCGGATTCAGACTTAATAAAAGGTTTTAACAAGGCACTAGCGACACCACAGCGGGTGTATTCCGGATCAACAAATAGCATATCGATATAGTGTTCAATGCAGGTAATAAAGCCGACCAGTTGTGCATTAATGACCGCAACCCGCACTTGTGATTGCACGAGCTTCTCCCTCCAGCGAGATTCATCAATCTGCGCCCAGGCGGCAATTTGTTGCGGTGAATAATGCTGACTGGCAGTCATCGTAACCGCTCTAATGAAAATAGCGCATAGTTGCTGAAAATCGCCAGACTGATAGTCTCTTATTTGAATGTTATTCATAATCCCAGCACCAACTGTCTTTCCATTTGCGGATCAAGCAACGTCACATGCAGCCCCACCAACCGTACACCGCGTCCGCCGCGACGTTCATCCCAGGTTTTACGCGCAGTGGCGATTAGGTCAGCTTTATTCAAACGCGGCCAGACATGCTCCTGAGTGGTTTGCTGAAAATCATCGAACTTTAATTTCACTCCCTGGCGGGCGATCAGTAAATCAGGCTTCACCTTTGCCAGACGGCGCTCCAGTTCAGGATAAAGCCGCTCAATAATCGCTTCACATTCAGACCAGTGATGGATATCTTCCGCCATCGTGCGTTCCACACCGACGGATTTACGCAGCCGTTCACTGTTAACATCGCGCTCGTCGATACCCTGGCTACGCTCCCACAAAATGCGGCCAAATTTGCCAAAGCGTTTGAGCAAGGTCACCAGATCACACTTTTGTACATCACCACAGGTGCGCAGCCCCATCGCCTCTAGTTTTGCCGCTGATACTTTGCCGACACCAGGAATCTTCGCCAGCGGCAACGTTTCCAGAAATGCAGGAACGTCAGCAGGTGTAATCACAAACTGACCGTTGGGTTTGTTCATGTCAGAGGCGATTTTGGCGAGAAACTTAACCGGCGCCACGCCCGCAGAAGCCGTCAGGTGCAACTCGTTAAAGATCGTCTGACGGATTTCCTGGGCGATGAGAGTCGCAGAACCGTGGCAATGCACGCTGTCGGTGACATCGAGATAGGCCTCATCCAGCGACAACGGCTCAATGCGCGAAGTGTAACGCGAGAAGATTTCGCGGATATGATTTGAGGCTTCTTTGTAGGCGTCAAAGCGCCCCGGAAGCAAGGTGAGGTGCGGGCATAATTTGAGCGCCATGCCGGTCGGCATTGCGCTGCGTACACCAAATTTACGCGCGGGATAATTGGCGGTGCTGATCACCCCCCGACGTTCGCGGCTACCGCCAATAGCAACAGGGATATCGCGCAGGGCGGGATTATCACGCATCTCCACCGCTGCGAAAAAGCAGTCCATATCCACATGAATGATTTTACGCATTGCTCACCTCTCAACACTGGTAAAGTATACAGTGATTTCAGGGTTTGAGAAATGCGTAAAGATTCAGCATTTAACGCGTTCGCTGCGAAAGCGCCTGCTGCTTATCCAGCTTTTGCACCAGCGGCTGCACCACTTTATCCCCATGCTGACCAAAATATTGATACAGCGTATCCGACGCGCTTTTGGTTAGCACCATAATCTCAATGCGCCGGTTGCCCGCGCTTTGCGGATTTTTGGCATCCAGCAACATCTGGTTCGCCATCGCGCTCACCTGCATCACTTTATCTTCCGGCATTCCGGCCTCTTCCAGCACCCGACGGGCCGAAAGCGCGCGGTCGCCCGAAAGGTTCCAGTTGTTGTATACATTGTTTTTATAGGCCATCGCATCGGTATGCCCGGTAATAATAATTTTGTTGTCGAGCGAGTCGAATACCGGCGCGAGCTCCACCAGCAGTGTTTTAAAAAACGGCATAATCTTCGCGCTGCCGCGTTCAAACATATTGCGGTTCTGGTCATCTTTAATCAGCACGCGTAATCCTTGGGGGACAATCTCCATCTCCAGATTCGCTTCCATATGCGCATTACGGGCGATGGTGTTGATATTGGTCGCCAGCTCGCCCAGTTCAGTGGCGGATTTCTTCTTCAGCAGCGCCGTTTTCTCGTTCACATCACGTGCTTTTTTCTCGGTTTCTTCCGGCACCGCCACGGTAGTCGGTTTCGGCGGATGAGTCGGGCTTATTTTATTTAACGGCGACAGCCCGCCACCGTTGAAGATCGACTGCCCATGCAGCGCCGCCATAATGCTTTCACGCTCGGATTTACTGACGCTGTTGACAATCCACAGCGTCATAAACAGCGCCATCATCGCCAGGGTAAAGTCGGCGAACGCCACTTTCCACGCGCCGCCGTGATGCCCGGCATGATTCTTTTTGATCTGCCGCCGGACGATGGTGGTTTTTGCCCCACGCTCGCGGCGGTTGCCCGTCTTTCTCATGCTTATTCTTGCTCCAGCATCGCATTCACCCACGCATCGAGATTGGCGAAGGTCGGTTTGGACGCCAGATGCAGCAGCTTACGCCCGGCGTCCACCGCCAGCAGCGTCGGTTTGCCGCCCGCCTGGGCTACCAGCACGGTACGCACGCACTCCAGCAGCGAATGTTCCGCCCGTGCCTGCTGTTCCATGGCGTTGGCGAGCGGATCCATCAGGCAGTAGCAGATAAACACGCCTAAAAACGTACCCACCAGCGCCGCCGCCACTTTCAGGCCAATCAGAGCAATAGAGCCATCGATTGACTGCATGGTGATGATAATGCCCAGCACCGCCGCACAAATGCCAAATCCCGGCATCGCTTCGGCGGTACGTTGCAGCGAGCGTGACGGCGTTAACAGTGACTCTTCGGCGGTGTCCAGCTCCTGATCGAGAATGCCTTCCAGCTCATGGGCGTCGATTTTGCCCATCGCCATCAGGCGAAAGTTATCGGCAATAAAGGTAACCAGCCGCTTCTGGGTTAACACCAGCGGATATTTCTGGAAAATAGTGCTCTCTTCCGGTTGCTCAATATGTTGATCAAGCATCCGCAGACCGCCGTTTTGCACCATTTCGAGCAACTCATACAGGCACATTAAAAGCTGACGCTGAAACTCCGGCCCGAGCTGTTTTTTACTGATCACACCTTTAATTTGATGGGCTATCTCTTTCAGCACATGTTTCGGGTTACCAATAATCATCGCCCCGAAACCGGCGCCTAAAATAATGATCATTTCCGCCGGTTGCCAGATAGCCACTAATTGCCCGCCTGCTTCAAAATAGCCGCCAAATACGCAGCCGAGCACCACCAACAAGCCTAAAATCTTTTGCATGATTTCCTCTTCACATTAATTCGGACAGACACAATCACGAATTTTCTGTGCGATCTGTTTATTCAGTTGACAAATTCTGGCTTCAGTCAGCCCTAATACCAGCGCAATCTCTTTTAGATTCATCTCATGCTGGTAATACATTGAAAGGATCAGTTGCTCTTTTTCACTTAATTGCGCCAGCGCGTATTGCAGCATTTTCTGGGTGACAAACTGATCTTCCAGTTCTCTACCCACAAGCGAAATGCCAGGACCTTCTCCGTTGAGCAACTCATCAAGACTGGCGAGGGTTTCCGCCCCTTCCAGTTGCTGATATTCGAGGTAGTCTTCATGCGAGATCCCTTCCCCGGCCAGTTCTGACCACTCCGGTTCGTGCCCCAGTTTTTTCCGCGTTTCACGAATCAGGTCTTTCATCTGATGATATTTCTGCCGAAGCTGGCGCGGTCGCCAGTCGAGTGCGCGCAGCTCATCAAGGATCGCGCCGCGAATACGGTGCACGGCGTAACCTGCAAAACCTTCATCCGGCAGCCCGTAGCGGCGAATGGCGTTAAGCAACCCCATTAACGCCGTCTGCTCCATATCCTGACGGTCAATAATGCCGTTACACTGTGGAGCAAGTTGCCGCACCACTTTACGCACCAGTGGTAAATAGGCCTGCAAATAATGACTCTCCTGCTGCGGGGTTAATACCGGCGCGGCAGCAAATTCTTCTGACTCGAATACGTCCTGTAGCATGTTTATATCCGCCTGGTGATTACTGGAAGACCACTTTTTTCACCAGCAAATCCTTATACGGTGCGCTCATTTTGCGACGCTGCAGATCTTTCTTTAACGCGTCAGAAATCAGTTTGCGGATGGCAGATATTTTCATGCCGCGCAAATCTTCAAATTTCATTTCCGTCAGGCATTCAACCGCAATACTTTGATACAGCGGCTCCTGATGTTTTATTTTTTCCGCTTCTTTGTCACTGGCGACCACCATCACTAATTCTGCCGACAAATAATGGTCAGCGCCGTTATTGTCATGCAGCGTGACAATGGTTTCCGGCAAGGTCACAAATACGCTTTTGCTTTCATCCATCGTTTCCACCGATTCCGCCCGCACAGCAGCAATCGGTTTTCCTTTTCCGGCATAATGATGCCAGACTCCCCATCCAGCCCCGGCACCGACCACCAGCGCCAAAACGGCGCTGACCACGCCCGCCACCACGATTTTCTTCATATTGCCTTTACACTTTGATCAAAACGGATTCGTTCTGTTGAAATTGAGGCGCATCGTCGAGAAGTAAGGCTGCACTCACCTCCTCCTGCTGATGGCCCGACTGTTGTTGCTGCTGCGACTGCCCTTCGGAGGAGACCTGTACGTTCACCTCCATAAAATTTTGCGCCGTCAGATGTTGTCGAAGATCGTCGCTAAACTGCTGTAACGCGCGGCAGACCTCACTTTGGTTCGCACCGATGTGCACCGTCAGTTTGCCGTTGTCGAGCTGTACGGCAATCTCGAGTTTGCCAAGCGACGGCGGATCAAGGCGGATGGTGGAGATCTGCTGCTGTTTATTGAGCTGAAAGTGGATCTGATCTTTCAAAAGCGTTGTCAGTTTTTCGCCCAGTTCATCCATCGAGAGCGTGGCAGGTCTGGCGGCGATCTCATGAGGATCGCTGACCAGCTCCGGCGTCTTAACATGCAACACCGCGCGCGGCATCACCGGCTCGCTGTCCGGTACTTTTTCTGCTTTACGCTCGACCTGCGGGCGCACGGTCACGCGGTTTGTCTCAGGTTTCTGGCGAGCGGGCTGTGTTGATACGCGTGGCTGCGAGGGTGCAATGGCGCGTAAATCTTCGCTGGCGTAAGTCGCCAGTCTGGCCTGCTGTTCGGGTTTTGCCTGCGGCAACTGGGCGAGAGCTTCCTGCAACTGTGGCGGCAGTTCCTGCGTTGTTGGCGCAAGAGTTTGCTGCGACGCATGTTGTACGATCGCCTTAGCCAGATGTTGCATCACCGGCGATGCAACCACCGTCAGCGACGGCTGCACGGCTGCCTGTTGCGCTTGAGGCGCGGCAGATTGCGGCAGTAACAGCGCCATCAAGGCCTGCATCGCCGCCGGATCGTTCTCCTGCGCACGCGTCGCCTGCTGTTGGGGGGGTTTAGCACTATGCACACGCTCTGCCACCGCCGCGACGGCCATTTTCGGCAGCGTAAACGCAGGCGCGTTTTCCCCGCTCACCGGCGGTAAGATGTCCGTTTTCAGCGATGCCGTTTCTGCAAGCGTTCCGAGCGTGGCAAGCAATGCCGGATTCATGACTTCTCCGAGAATAAATTAACAATTGAGTAGGCCAGTACGCCTTCCTGATGCCGCTGATGCTGTTCCATGCGCGCCTTTAACACATCTGCGCGCTGCTCGCGCCGTTTAATCAGGGCGTTAAACGCGCCGTACAGTTGCGCCTTCACCGCATCCAACTGTGCCGCATCGGTTTCTGCCACCGCGTAGTCGTGAAACTGGCGCATCAACTGCTGATGCAGCGCCGGAAGGCGTCGCCAGCGTTGTTTATCCAGCGCCTCATTCATCGCCTCAACCAGCGCGAAAAGTTGCTTGCGTTGTTTTTCCATCGTCTTAACCCAGCTTGCCCGAAAGCCCTTCCCAGCCTTCACGCAGGTTGCTTAAGATGAGCATCACTTCATCGATTTTTTCCGCCGACAATTCACCGCTGGCTTCATATAAACGCCAGACGCAATGGTCATAGAGACGCGAAAGATTCACCACCAGCTCGCCGCCGGTTTCAAACTCCAGCGAGCTAGTGAGCGCGTTGAGAATGTCGATGCATTTGTTGATGCTCTGAGCTTTCTTTTCGAATCGCTTCGCCGCGATATGGCTTTTGGCGCGTTCCAGCTCATCCATCAGGCCGGAAAACAGCACCAGTACCAGTTCCAGAGGTGACGCCGCTGCCGTGCGAGCCGCAAGGTCAACCTCTTTATATTGCGAATAGCCGTCCTGTACTTCGTACATCTTTAGGGATATTCCTTGTTAATTACGCGAATGCCGCCATGCTGGCTTTCATGGTGTACACCTCGACCAGCGTGTTGGTGTACTCCTCAAGATAGCGATCGTAGTTAGCGTTATAGGTGTCAGTAAGCTGGTCGCCTTCGTCCTGAATTTTGCTCATCTGATCGTCAATGTTTTGCTGACGCAGGGTAATGATGCCGTTGCTGGAGTCCGTATAGGTGTCGATCAGGTCATCCATCTTCGCCACCATGCTGTTATCGCCGACGAAAATAGAGGTCAGACCGTCGGGATTTTTCGCCATTTCGTCGTTGAACTGGTCAGAGTCGATCTGCAAATGACCGTGAGAATCGAGGGTGATGCCATAGTCAACAATCGACACGCCGTTGTAGCTGGCATGGGCGATGTCATCGAGCTGGTTCGCCAGTGAACTTAGTCCGGCGTCGCCCGCAAACACCCCGGCGCTGCTACTGTCATCACCGTGGGTGGTCAGTGAATCAACCGAATCAATCAAGGTGTTATAGGCATCAACAAAGGTCTGTACTTTCTCCTGGCTGGAGCTGGAATCTTCGCTGATGTTAAAAGTGGTGAGATCGCTGTCAGAATCGCTAACCTCGGTGAAAGTCATGGTGACGCCGGGGATCACATCATCAAAGGTGTTACTGCTATTGGTAATGGCGGGTCCGGTGGCGCTGCCAAGATGAATAATCGCGTCCTGAGCAGTGGAAACATCCGTGGGAATGGGCGCACTCGCGCTGTCGTTTGTTGCATCATGCCCCGTTACGCTGAACGAAAACGCGCTTTGCGCGCCGGTGCTGTCTGATGTCAGCATGATGGTGGTGGTGCCGTCGGTTTTCACCAACGCCGCCGAAACGCCTGGATTATCATCGGAGTCGTTAATCGCGTTCACCAGTTCGCTGGCATCGATAAAACCGTCGCCGTCACCATTCTGATCCGCCGCCGCCAGATCGATATCCATGGTGCTGTCGCCCATTGTCATTTCGAAGGTGCCGGTGGCGGAAAAGGCGTCGTCGCCCATACTGAAAGTGGTCTGCTGTCCCTGCGCCAGTTGTTCAACGAAAAATGAGTAGCTCCCCGCCTGCGCCTGCGAGTTAGCGGAAACGGTCGCCGAGTCATTATTGCTGGAAGCGGCAAAAGTCACCGGGCCGTCGGTATCGCTGTTCAGCGCGTCAACGGCGCTCTGGAAATCGCTCAACGCCGAGCTGAGCGAGTCCAGGCCGCTGCTTTCAGCATCCAGCTCACTCTGCTTCTCCTGCAAATTTGTCGCCTGAGTGGCGACATCCGCATAAGCAATTTCTTGCGCAATGGTTCTTGGGTTAATCATTGATGACTCCAGATAACGATGTCAGGTTATTGGCAAAAGGCGTGCCAATAATTTTTATGTGAATAATCAATAAATTGGAAAAAAAGGCGGAAAGGCCATTTCCGGTCTGGCGGAAGAGTGCCTGCCGCAGAAAGGACAACACCGCCCGCAGGCGGTGTCTTTTTCCCCCTCGCCCTTCCAGGGAGAGGGCCGGGGTGAGGGTCAAAGCCCGCACAGCCCCTCACTCTAACCCTCTCCCCAAAAGGTCAAGAGGACAATCCGAACTTACTGCAGCAGGCTAGAAACCATGCTGGACATGCTGTTGGACTGTTTCAGCATGGTGATGCCGGTCTGCATCAACACCTGCTGTTTGGTCATGTTGGACGCTTCCGTCGCGTAGTCGGTATCCATGATGTTACCGATCGCGACTTCGGTGTTGTCCTGCATACTGGTCAGGTTGTTGGCGGTATCGTTCAGACGGTTGATAGACGCACCCAGCTTGGACTGGATCTGAGAAACATCATCCATCGCGGTAGAAATGCTGGTGATCATCTGGTTAGCCGAGCCAGACGCGGTCAGTTCAGTACCGCCAGAAACGCCTGCTGTGCCCGTGGTGTCTGCCTGATCCGCGCTAAAGGAGTTGCTGATCGCAGAAAGGTCTGTCACCAGCGTATTCAGTTGGCTTGAAATATTCACGGTCATGGTGTCAGAAGATTCCGCGCCCACCTGGAAAGTTACCGCGCTCTGGAACAAGCCGTCAGTACCGGTGTTGCTGGTGCCGGAAACACCGAACAGGTTGGTGCCGCCGTAGGTGGTGTTTTGCAGCATGTCAGACATCTGCTGACCCAGTTCGTCGTATTCGTCCTGCATCGCCTGCAGGTCGTCGTCGCTGTAGGTGCCGTTCGCTGCCTGAGTGGAGAGGTCTTTCATACGACCCAGTACATCAGACATTTCGTCGAACATGCTGTCGGCCGTTTGCAGCATCGCGGTGGCATCGTTAATGTTGCTCAGCGCCACGCCCATACCGCTGGACTGTGCAGTTAAACGGTTAGCAATCTGTTTGCCCGCCGCATCATCTGCTGAAGAGTTAATACGGTTACCAGTCGCAAGGCGTTCCATAGAAGTAGAAAGAGACGCGCTACTTTTGCTGATTGCGTTAACGGCGGCCATTGATGCGTTATTGGTATTCATAGATAACATGATACTGCTCCTTGGGATTAATCGTGTTCGTTTCGATACCCTGTAAAAACGACACCCCACGAGCAAACTTAAAATGACTATTAAAAATTTTTCCGTCTCTTTTATCGGATGCCACTTTTAGCTAAAAAAAACAGAATCAAATTCAGATAAAAAGATTATTAGCAATATATGCCACATGGCCAGGTGACAAAAAATGTCAGCCTCAAATGCTTGTTATCATTCAGATTACTATCAGAAAAATTGATTATTACCCAACGAACTGATGCCAAAATTTACATTGCGTTGCAAATAACACACATTTTACTATTGTGACTCGCCATCCATTTCGTTACATTCTCACGCCATATAGAGATTAAGAATAATCCCATTATCATTAAATATTAATTATTACGCGGTAAAACCATCTTCTCAAGGATGTATAAGACTCTGCTTAATGCAGCGGACTATCAGGAAACATTTATCCCTTGCTAAGGTAAACTCAACCATGAGTATTATTATCAATAACTGGCGGATGGACCCGTCGCTTAATGCCTTAATTCATTGTGAAACGGGTGAAACACGTCGTCTTGGCGAATACCATTTTATTTTGCTGGAAACATTAGCAAAAAATGCCGAGACAGTTTTATCGCGATCTTATTTATGTGCTGAAGTGTGGAAAAATCGCATTGTCGGCGGGAACAGCTTGCCGACGGCGATCCACGCCTTGCGTGTTGCCATTGACGATGATGGTAAACAACAGAACATTATTAAAACCATTCCGAAAAAAGGTTACTTGTGCAATAAAGAGTATGTAGCTTTTCCGGAATCATCGCCTGCGGAGGCGCTGATTATTACCAATCAGGTACAGGAAACTGTGCCAGAAGAGATATCTTCGACAACACCGCCTGTGCCTGTTAGAAAAAAACATAAAGGAATGATGGGGCTGGCGTTAACCGCTGCTGTTATATTCGTTGGCTCGACCGTGGGTTATCCACACTTAAAAAGTACACCTGATGCCCCGCAACTGGTAAAAGAATCAATTAACAGTCCAAGAATAAAAATATTTCATCTTGGCTCTGGAAAAGAAAATAATTCCTTACCATTACTGTCACAAACTCTCGCACCAGGAAAAGACAAACTCGATAATTTATTGTCAGCGCATAATATGACCATGACAACCTATTATAAATATGTTCGTAACCGACTGGAGAGTGATATCGTTCTGCGTAACCAGTGCAACGGTAGCTGGCAATTAACCTTTAATGTGGAAAGCCGGCAGAATAGCGATATTAGTAGTGCGATGTATCAGAATTTAGAGAAGTTGTTAAATACTGTGCAGAAATGCTGATGTGCGCCAACATATGCCGGATGCGACGTTTTCTTATCCGGCATTCATATAATTAGCCCAATAAATTCCTCACCGTCTGGCTGGAAATCCGTGCCTGACCGTTCACCGCCTGTAATAACACCTGATAATTATGATTGGCGCTGTCCAGCACCCCGCCGAGGTTTTCCGATGCCTGCACCGCATTCTCCGCATCCGGGAAGCGGGACATGCTGTCGATCAACTGCCGCGCCTTCTCCTGCTGCACCGCCATTTGCGCGCGCTGCTGACTAATACTTTCTAACGTCTGAGAAATCCCCGCCCCGCCCTGTTGCAAACTTTGTACTAAACGGTCGACCTGCGACGGCTCGGCAAACGTTTTTAGCGGCGTAAACGTCGACTTATCGCCATCGGCGCGCACGCTTAAGGTGCTTTCGATATGGGGCCACTGTTTTTCTGACGTGGAGAAACTGATGCCATCGGCGTGTTGATGCATCTGCACCCCCACGCGGCGCAGCGCGTTGGTCAGCCGTGTCTGATACTGCCCGGCGCTATCATCATCAGATAACATCACCGCTGCAAGCTGTGTCTGACGCCCGTCAGAAACGCTGAACATCCGCGTTCCCGGCGTAGGGTTGTGCACCAGATTCGCCAGATCCGGCGAGTGAAAGGTTACCCGCGCTTCGCCCTGCAACACCGGCTGCAACTGGCGGTTCACCGCGCCGCCGGAAAGCGCGGCGCGTTTGTCCAGCATCTGCATGAGCACCGAGCTCTGCGCCTGCCCGCCTTTGCGCTGGCTATGACGATAATCGAGCAACTGCTGCTCCAGCTGCCCAAGATAATGGTCTGCCTGCTGCAACGTGGTGAGCTGATCGTTAAGCTGCACGCTGTAACGCTGCGGGCGAGTGGTAATCAGCGGCGAGGCCGGATATTCACTCGCCGTCGCCGGGAGCTTTTGCCGCACCGCCTGAGTGGGCGCAACGGTTGACGACGATACCGCAGAGCTATGCGCCCCACCGGTAGCGAGTGACGAAGAAGTAAGTCCGACCTGCATACTGTTCCTGAAAGAGTTAGAGAACGCTGAATAAATTTAACTCACTCACTTTCGAGTAAGTCTTGAGGGTAGCTTCCATTGCCACTTCCAGTCCGGTAAAGGTGATCGACGCCGGGCCGTAATCGAGATCCTGTAATGAACCAATCAACTCATCATTAGAAGTGGATATATCGGTCTGCGCATCGCTCAACATCGACATGGTGTTCTGCGTCTCGCCAAGCGACGCAATGGAGGCGTTGAGGTCGTTCGAGGCGGTGTCCACCACATCAACGGCGTTCTGAATATCGCTCTGCACCTGCGGATCGGCGGGGTCAACGTTGGGGTCTTGCAACTCCTGAGAGAGCGAATTGAGCGTGTTGAGCACGTCTAAATTGCTGCCAAAGAAATCGCTCGCCGCCACGTTGGTATCCACTTCCACGCCGTTCGACACGGTGGTCTGGCGATGGTCGCTGTTGCCCTGATAGCTGTAGCTGTCGGTGACACCATCGCCGTCATCGTCCACCGCAACAATCGGCGGCTGATCGTTGATGGTGCCGCCAAACACGTAATGCCCGTCTTCATCCTGATAGTTAAGCGCCGCAACCATCGATTCGGTCAGCGACTGAATATCCTGGCCCAGGCTTGCGAGCGAATCGGCGGTATTGGTGCCGTTCGCCGCTTCCAGCAGGTCGTCGCGTACCGCCAGCAGGCTATTGTTGACGCCATCAAGAATCGATTCCTGCTGACTAAGCCCCGCCGACGCAGAGTCGATATTGCTCTGATACTGCTCAATCGCCGACTGCTGGCGGTTCAACTGGGTGATACGCGTGGCGGCGATAGGATCATCCGACGGCTGCAAAATCTGCTTGCCGGTTGCCATCTGCTCGACCACATGCGCCAGGTCGCCAGAGAGATTATTAAAACTTTGCGTCATCGAGACGTAGGTTTGTTGGGTGGTTACTCGCATTCTCGCGCTCCCGCTTAGCTGCACATTTCCAGCACCGAATCGAAAATCTCGGCGCCGGCGGAAATGACTTTCAGATTGGCTTCATAAATTTGTTGATAGGTGATCAGGTTCACCGCCTCTTCGTCCATGCTGACGCCGCTGACGCTGCTCTGCTGGTTTTGCGCTGCGGAATAGACATTGGACGCGGCGGTCACTTCGGTCTGGTTTTGCTGACTGTAGATGCCGATATTGCTGATGATTGACGAGCACGCCTGCCCTACCGTCACGCTACCAAGGTTGTCGATCTCCAGCGGTTCGGTGGAGATGTTGATCAGCGCCTGGAGGTTGTCGCTGTTACCGCTTTCGTCCGGTGAACTGGAGAACGCCAGCTCATCGGCAGTGATATCCGGGTTGACGGTCAGCGGGCCATCGGCATTGCTGGCGTCGTAAATAAACAGCGGCTCACCGGGGTTGCCGTTGAGATCATATCCCTGCGCCAGTTGGTTGTTGACCGCATCGGCAAACTGCGAGGCGATGCTGTTGATGGTGTCGGTCAGCGGCGTCAGCACGTCGTTTTGATAATCAAACAGCGCGCCTAATGAACCGCCGGTATCGGTGGTCATCGTCGAGGTAGTTCCGGCAAAGGTCAGCGACATGGTCGGCGTGCCGTCGGCGTTGGTTTCCAGCGCGATGGTCGAACTTTGCTGCCCACTCACCAACGGCTGACCGTTTTTCAGCGTGACGTTGTAGTTGCCCTGGTCATCGATATTGACCTGCACATCCATCATTCCGCTGAGTTCTTCCACCATCTGGTCACGGGCGTCGTACAGCGCGGAGGCGTTATCGCCGTTGGCTTCGGCCTGGGCGATTTGCTGGTTATAGCTGGCGATGCCGCTGGTGAGCGTATTGATTTGCGACACCATCGCCTGCTGCTGGCTGATGATTTCCGTGCTTTGCGAGTCGATGTAATCGAGCGTGTTATCGATACGCAGCGACAGCGCCCCGGCTTCGCTGATCACCTGCTCGCGCAGGGCGGAATCATCGGGGCTGGTGGTCGCTTCGTTGAGGGCGGCGAAGAAGTTATCAAAGCCGCCGCTCAGGCTGCTGTTATCGTCGCTCAGTACCGCTTCCAGTTGTGTGAGATAGCCTTGCTGGGTGCTGTAATAGCCGTAATCGCTGGCGGCATACCACACCTGATTCACCTGATACTGGTTAGAGACGCGGCGAATGCTGTCGACCTGTACGCCGTTACCGGCGCTGTTCGGCGAACCGCCGCTGGCACCGATGGTGCTGATTTCCGCCACCTGGCGGGTGTAGCCTGTGGTCATGGCATTAGCGGTGTTTTGCGCCGTGACGTTCAGCTCCACCTGCGCGGTTGAGGCGCCGCTGTAGCCGATGTTAATCATGTCCATGTTGGATCCTTACCGGTAAATCGTTCCGGTTAAAAGCGGCGTGAAGTTGTCGATTCTTAAGTGGGTGATGGTGCGCGCTGATGCCCTCACCCCGGCCCTCTCCCACAGGGAGAGGGAGAAAACCTGCGCCCTGTTCAATACTGCGCTCAATCGGTTCCCTCGCCACTTTTGGAATAGCGGGAAAACCTGCGCCATATTCACCTCCGCGCTCGATCGATCCCCTCGCCCCTTCGGGGAGAGGGTTAGGGTGAGGGGCAAAGCGCGTACCTCCCCTCACCTATGCTTCGGCGACAACTGCTTCACAATCATCGCCGCAATCCCGATCCCGTGCTGCTGCGCCAGGGTGTTACACAACTCATCGTCATAAAACCCCTGCATCATGCGCACCGAATCGCTGTTAAACGGGTTATCTTTCGAATCAAACAATTCGTTGGTTTTACGCATCTCTTTCAACATGTTGCGTAAAAAAATCGCCTCGAACTGTTCGGCGGCCTGCCTGATATCATTGGCCTGAACTTTCGGCCCCATTAATGCGTCGCTGCCGTCAATCCCACCGCTACCGTTGATTTTCATCAGATCACCTCCAGGTCGGCATCCAGCGCGCCCGCTTCATGCAGCGCCTGCAAAATCGACATAATGTCGTCCGGCGTCGCGCCTAAACTGTTCAGCGCATTCACCAGCGTTTTCAGGCTGCTCGACTCCGGCAAACTCACCACGCCCGGGCGGGCATGATTCACCGCGATATTGCTCTGCGGCGTCACCGCCGTGCGCCCACCGGCAAAGGCATTCGGCTGGCTGACGTTGCTGGTTTCGTTAATCGAGACAGTAAGACTGCCGTGCGACACCGCCGCCGCATGCAACGCGATACCGTCACCCATTACCACCGTGCCGGTGCGTGAGTTAAACACCACGCGGGCGCGGATTTTCTCCGCCTGCACCTGCACATCATCCAGTTGCGACATAAACGCCACCCGCGCGCCGGGGCTGGTGGGGGCACGCACGGTAACGTTGGTGGAACTCTGCGCGGTGGCGATGCCGCCAAACGAGGCGTTGATCGCCGCTGCAATGTTGTTGGCATCTTTAAACGACGGGCGTTTCAGGTTGAGGGTGATGGTATCGCCCATCTGAAAATCGCTGGGGATCTCACGCTCCACCGTCGCGCCGTTGGGAATTAACCCGGCGGTCGGCGTGTTAACCGTTACGCTTGAGCCGCTGGCCCCGGTGGCATTCATCCCGCCCACCACCACGCTACCCTGCGCCAGCGCGTAAACTTCGCCATCTGCGCCGTGCAATTGGGTCAGCAGCAAAGTGCCGCCGCGAATACTTTTGGCATCACCAATCGACGAGACGGTAACGTCGATGGTTTGCCCGCGTGAGTACATCGGCGGCAGCGTGGCGCTCACCGCCACCGCCGCCACGTTTTTCACCTTCGGGTCGATTTTATTCGGCAGTTGCACGCCAAACTGGCGCAGCATATTGGTGATGGTCTGGTTAGTGAATTTGACCTGGTTTTTATCGCCAGTGCCGTCAAGGCCGACCACCAGGCTATAGCCGACCAGTTGGTTTTCACGCACGCCCTGTACGTTGACCAGCGACTCCAGCGATTGCGCCAGCGCCACGCCGGGCAGCACCAGGCTTACGGCGATCATCACCGTCTTTATCCAGTTTTGCATTGCACTCTCCGGCATTAAATCGGGAACAGAGGATGGTTAAACAGCCGCGTCAGCCAGCCTGCAGCGTTGGCGTCGCTTAACGCGCCGCGTCCGGCATAGGAGATGCGGGCATCGGCGATCCGCTGGGAGGAAACCGAGTTGTCGTTCTGGATATCATCGGCGCGTACCAGGCCGCTCAAGCGGATGTACTCATCGCCCTGGTTAAGGGTCAGCCATTTTTCGCCGCGAATTTCCAGAATGCCATTGGGTTGCACCGCATGGACGGAAACGGTGATCTCCCCGCGCAGGCTGTTCTGCTGCTGGGAAGTGGCGCTGCCATCAAAGTCGCGGTTGGCGTCGATGGAGCCGGAAAGCTTATCTTTGGTGTGACCAAAAACCGTTGGCGCGGTGATATCGACGCTGTTGCTTTTGCCAAAGTTGGTTTTCGCCTGTTTGCTCGACTGGGTCGATTCTTCGAGAATCACCGTCAGGATATCGCCCACACGGTAAGCTCGTCGGTCGGCGGTGAGCGACCAGTTGTAGCCAGTTTCAAACACGCCTCCGGCACGCCCGTCTGCCGGAGGCGGCGCTTCGGTTTTCGGTGGCGCAAAGTATGCGTCGTCTTTTTTGACCAGAATGGCCTGCGATTCACACCCGCTAAGCAGGGGAAGCAGCGCCACCAGCCAGAGATAATTTTTCACGTTCTGCCTGTTTAGTGTTGCAGGCCACGGGGGTGGCCGGTTGTTTGGTGGGTGTGGAGTTGTTTGTTCCCCTCACCCTAACCCTCTCCCCAAAGGGGCGAGGGGACTGATCGAGTGCGATGTTGAATACGGCGCCAGTCTGCTCCCTCTCCCTGTGGGAGAGGGCCGGGGTGAGGGCATCAGACCGCACCGCCCTCACTCCCTTACAGCGTCTGGCTGATGTACTGCAACATATCGTCCGCAGCCGACACCATTTTGGCGTTCATCTCATAAGCGCGTTGCACCGTAATCATCGCCACCATTTCGTTGACGATATCCACGTTCGAGCCTTCCAGCGCGTTGTCCTGCAAGGTGCCCAGCCCATCTTCGCCCGGCACACCCTCGGTCGGCTGACCGCTGGCGGCAGTTTCCAGATAGAGGTTGTCACCCTCGGCGGAAAGCCCTGCCGGATTAGCGAAGTTGACCAGCGTCAGTTGCCCTAACTCGGTCACATCGCTGTCGCCGGGTAAGATCGCCGTCACCGTGCCATCCTCACCAAACGCAACGTTGGTCGCCCCCGCCGGAACGTCGATTTCAGGCTGCAACGGCAAGCCCTGCGAGTTGGTCAGTACACCATCGGCGTTCACCTGCAAATTGCCGTCGCGGGTATAGGCAATATCGCCATTAGCCTTTTGCACCTGTAAAAATCCCTGCCCCATAATGGCGACATTCATGGCGTTGTCGGTGGTTTCGACGTTGCCTTCAGTGAAGGTTTTCTGGGTGCCGACAATGCGCACGCCGCTACCGAATTGCAGCCCGGTCGGCATGATGTTGTTCTGGTCAAGCATCGCGCCCGGCGCTTCCTGGGTCTGGTAGAACAGATCCTGAAACATCACCCGGTCGCGCTTGAAGCCGGTGGTGTTAACGTTGGCGATGTTGTTGGCAATCGCGCTCATTTCAGCATCCTGCGCCGAGAGGCCAGTTTTGCTAATCCATAGTGCTGCGTTCATGGTGGTAAATTCCGTGTTGTTTTTTGCCGCCAATTGCCGGATGCGGCGTGAACGCCTTATCCGGCCTACGATGTACGGTTACGAGCCGCGCAATAAGCGGTTGCCCGCGTCGCTGATATCTTCGGCGGTTTTCATCATCTTGATCTGCGCTTCGAACTGACGATTCATGGCGATGGACGACATCATCTCACTCACCGCCGAAACGTTACTGCCCTCCAGAAAACCACCGCTAACTTTAATGTTTTCATCGCGCTGAGCCGGAACGCCATCGGCAGTTACCAGCATCCCTTCGCCGTTTTTCGCCAGGTCAGCAACCGGAATATCCACCAGCTTCAGGCGGTCGATATCCATCGTCGCGGTCACGTCGCCGTCATCGGGCGTCACCGACAACGTGCCGTCGCTGCCAAACGAGGCAATCGCGTTCGGCGGCAGAATGATCGGCCCGTTATCCCCCAACACCAGATTGCCATTGATGGTCAGTTGCCCCTGATCGTCCTGCTGAATGTTGCCGTTGCGGGTATAGACTTCGTTGCCGTTTTTATCCTGCACTGCAATGTAACCCGCGCCCTGAATCGCCACGTCCAGCGGGCGCTCGGTTTTCTCCACCACGCCAGTGCTGTCGTTAACGCCGCTGGCTCCTTCCTGCGCCATATAGCGCGTGTCGAAGCCACCGCCTTTCACCTTGTCGTTGGTCGCCATCGCCATATCGGCACGAAAACCGTTGGTGTTGACGTTCGCAAGGTTGTTGGCGCTAATTTGCTGCTCGTACAACGTCTGAGAAGCCCCGCTCAGGGCGGTATAAATTAGGCGATCCATTACATTGCCTGGAACAGCGCGTCATCGAGCTGCGTGCTGGTGGCGATCACTTTGGTGTTGGCCTGATAGTTACGCTGGGCGGTCATCAGGTTAACCAGTTCGCTGGTGATATCGACATTAGAGCTTTCGAGCACGCCGGACGTAAGCGTGCCGCAGGTGCCGGAGCCGGGAACGCCAATCAGCGGTGTGCCGGATTCGCCCGTTTGTACCCACGCGGTGCCGCTCACCGCTTCGAGGCCGTTTTCATTCGGGAAGGTCGCCAGCACCACCTGCCCCTGCAACATGCGCTCGCCGTTGCTGTAGGTGGCGTAAACTTTGCCATCATCATCGACCTGCACACCGTTTTGCGTCGCGGAGGCGTAGCCATTGGCGGCGTTGGTGGTAACCGAGAAGTCAGAACCGTATTGCGTACAGGTGGCGTAATCGACGGTTAAATCGATGGGTGCGGCGGCGTCAGTCTGAAACTCAATGGTCTGCGGCGTGGTTGGCGAGGTCAGTTTCCCGGTATTCGGATCGAAGGTTAAGGTGGTCGCCGGAACGCCGGTCTGCTGCTGACCGTCGAAGGTGTACTGCACTTCCCAGGTGTTATCGCTGGTTTTGGTGAAGTACTGGCATACCGAGTGTTCGTTGCCTAATGAATCATATACCGTGGTGGTGTAGCTGTCGGTGTATGAACTGCTGTTGGCCGGGTCGAACGGCACGGATGTGCGATCGATAGCCGCGTCGCTAGCATCGAAGTTGGCGGTAAAGGTCAGGCTGCTGCTGGCCTGCGCCGGAATATTGCCGGTTTTGAGCTGAATATCGGTGACCGTACCCGTTTGCAGAGTGCCGCTGTCATCGACCGGATAGCCCTGCAAATAAGCGCCCGAGGCATTGACGATATAGCCGTCTTTGTCGGTTTCAAACGAACCGGCACGGGTATAGGAGATATTTCCTGCGCTGTCGCAGGTCACAAAAAAGCCGTCGTTGTTAATCGCCAGATCCAGCGCGTTGCCGGTGGATACCAGCGAGCCGCCACGGGAAATACTTTGCGCCGTGCCTGCCACGCTGACGCCCATCGCCTGACTTCCGGCATACATCGCTGAAAACTGGGTGGTCATCGACTTATAGCCCACCGTTCCGGCGTTGGCGATGTTGTTACTGATCCCGTCCAGCTGTTCGTTAACGGCATTCAGCCCCGTTGCGGCAATTTCATAACTCATTGTTTCGTCCTGTTAATTCAAATTTTGACAGCGTGCCCGTTGTTTTGCCGGATGCGGCGTTAACGCCTTATCCGGCCTACAAAACCATGCAGATTCATGTAGGCCTGATAAGCGAAGCGCATCAGGCAATTTGGCACCGGACATCACGCCACATCACTGTCGGCATCGGGTACGCCAAACTGGCTAATCATGGTGAATGGCACTTCGCCCACGCCTGCAACGTTGAGCACCGGAGAGCTGCCGTCGAGCGGGATGCGCACATCTTCCACTTCGCCGGAGACTTCAATCGGCACCTCTTCTTCCCCGGTGTTGGTCACCACCGAGACGTCGTAATCTCCCGGCGGGATGCCGTAATCGGCAGGGTTAATCGAAAAATCGACCTGCCCTGGCCCCACGGATGAACTACCTTCCGGGATCAGCGACACCGTGTAGTCATCGCCTGCGGCATCGGTAAAGTGGAGATCGGCAGTGGTACAGGCATCGTCCAGCGTGGCGCGACCGTTAATAGTCTGGTCGCTTACCTGCAAGGCGGAGGTCTGCACCATAATGTCGTCGCCCACCAGGTTGCCGAGCGCCATCACCTGAATGTTGCTCATCAGCACCGCGTTGGTGTTGGCCTGCACGCTCATCTCCTCCATCATCGCCACCTGCGCCATCGACGAAAGCTGGTCGATATATTCGGTGGCGTCGGTCGGGTCGGTCGGGTCCTGGTTTTGGATCTCGGCGACAAACAGCGTCAGAAAAGTATCGACGGGCGAGCTATCGCTGCTGCTTGTCGTGTCGCTGGCCGCCACGTTATTGCTTTCCGCCGTGGCGGTCGGCTGCGGCGATTGCGCATTCAGCGCCAGGGTATTCATCAGGCTTCTCCCAGTTTCAGCAGGCTTTGCTGCATACTTTTCACGTTGTTGAGCACATCGACGTTGGTTTCAAAATCGCGCGAAGCCGACATCATGTCCGCCATCTGCTCCACCACGTTGACGTCGGGATACCAGACATCCCCGTTAGCATCGGCGAGCGGCGAATGCGGTTCATAGCGTTTCACCGCCCCGCCGGTTTGCAGCACGTCCTGCACCTGCACGCTGGCGCCGTCAATGGCATGGCGATGTGTTCCCGCCAGCAAGCTGTGGTGATACACCGCCGCAAACACCGGGCTGCGCGCTTTATACGCCTGCGCCTCGCTGCTGGCGGGCGCATTGGCATTCGCCAGGTTACTGGCGACGGTATTCAGACGCAGCGTTTGCGCCGTCATCGCCGAGCCGGAAATCTGATAGATATCAGTAAATGACATGCTTATTTCCCTTCAATGGCCTCTCTGATGCCGCTGATTTGCAGATTCAGAAAGGTCAGACTGCTTTGATAATCCATACTATTTTGTGAAAATCGGGCCTGTTCGCTGTTCAGTTCCACGGTGTTGCCATCTTCCGACGGCTGCATCGGTACGCGGTACTGGACATCCACCGCCGCGTTATTTGCCCGTTGCATCTCCCTGGCAAAATCAATATCTTTAGCCTTGAAATTTGGCGTATCAACGTTCGCCAGATTCGCAGTCAGTAGCTCGGTCCTCTCAAGACGTAACTTCACTGCCTGCGGATGCACTCCCAATGCCTGTTGAAAACTGATCCCCATTTCTTGCGTCACTCCTGCTTCAATCCGCATACGCTAAGCAATCGCTGTGCCAATTTTTAAGTAACTGATGAGAAAGGGTTTATGAGTTTTCAATTTTGCGGGCGGAAGATGTTCTTCCTCCTGGCGCTGGCCTTACCGGGCTACGCCGCCATCCATCCCGTGCAACACAGCGCGCGGGAACAAGTCAACGCTCAGATGCTGAGCGCCGCCAGCCAGCAGATTGAATCACTGGCACAGCAGCGGCAGTGGCATGACTATCGCTACACCTTTAACGTCTACATTCCCTCACAGATTGCGACTGCCGCGCCCTGTGCGACTACACCCGCCGTCACGCTAACTTCGCCAACTGACATAGCCCTCAACCGGATGAACTTCACCGTCAGTTGCCCGCAAAGCTGGCAGATGAACGTGGCAGTGCGCCCGGATGTGCGGGTGCCAGTGGTGATGGCAAAGTCAGTGATTGCCCGCGATACGCCGCTTACGGCGAATGATGTGGAGTTGAAGCCCTACAACGTCAGCGCCCAGCGACGGGATGTGCTGATGGCTCTTGATGACGCGATTGGTTTGAGCAGTAAACACGCGCTGCAACCGGGTAAACCCATCACCAAAGAAGAACTGGTTTCTCCGGTGCTGGTCGGGCGCGATCAGCCGGTGATGATTGTTTACCAGAGTGCGGGGATCTCCGCCTCGATGCCCGGCGTGGCGCTGAAAAATGGTCGCAAAGGGGAGATGGTGAAAGTACGTAACGCCAGCAGCCAGCGGGTCATCAGCGCGATGGTGGCGGAAAGCGGCGTGGTGACGACAGTGACCGCAGAGTAATTTGCGCAGGCGATTAAAGTTTTGCCCCACATTCACCGCTTTACCGGAGTAACACACCTTCAAACAGAGACAAGGTTGCGATGAAAATCACCCCGACTATGCCTGGCAATCGCCCAATTGCTACCGCTGCTGGCACCCGCCAGACCAGCAAAAGCACGGCGACCACCACCACGACGCTGAGCGCCGACGACATTACCCAGGCAGGATTGCAGTCTGCGCAGCAAACGCTGAACGACCAGCAAGAGAGCGATATCGACAGCGACAAAGTGGCGCAAATGCAGGCGATGCTGGCCTCTGGCAGTCTGCAAGTGGACACCGAACAATTAGCCAGCGACATGCTGAGTTTTTTCCAGAACTAAGAGGCCGATAAAGTGAGTATTCGGTTGCAACAGGTAAAGGCGCTGCTACAGGGCATTCGCGACGATGACGCGCTGTATGATTCCCTGCGCGAACTGCTTCAGCGACAGCGGATCTGCATGATTCGCCGCGCGAGTGAGGAATTACTGGCGGTGAATGATGAGATAACACATCACTACGATCAGTTAAACAGCCACAGCCAACAACGCCACAGCCTGCTGAAATTTCTCGGCGTCAGTGTCAATCGGGAAGGTTTAGAGCAGATTTTTAACTGGTTACCCGCCGTACAAAAAGAGGCGGCACAACGCTTGTGGCAACGACTTGAACAAAAAGCCGAACGCTGTAAGGCGTATAACGATAAAAACGGTGAATTGTTGATTCGTCAGTATGAGTTTATTCAGTCTTTTTTAGGCAGCGAAGCGGATTTTATTTATCAGGAATAATGACCATTCCTTCCCCCATAGCGGAAATGGATTTTCCGCCTGAAAAACAATTCTTTGTTTTATATTAAAAAATTTTCCGGCACGGTAATTGCAATTCCTGTTCAGCATTAAAGACTGGAAGCCTCCTATGAGTTTTATTGAATGTTACGAACCTGAATTTGTGCGCAAATTTATTGCACAACATCCTGGTTCGCCTTTGTATGTCCGCAAGGTATGGAAAAATGAAATTCGCCTGAGTCTGATGCTTACAGAGCCAGAAAGCTGCGAAGCGGTGCTCAACGACGCCAGTGCGTTTGAATTACAGCTCACCTATCGGTCTATGGAAGAGAGTGCCGGTGAGCTTTCCGCACGCGATGTGATATTAAACCAGGTCATTTTGAGCACCCTTACGCTCGCCGATTTAACCCCGGAATTGTCACTGTATGCCGTCGGTATCCTGCTCTCCCGCGCCAGTAAAATGCCGGGCAAGAATGGCGATACTCTGGCCCGTTTGACGACGCTGCCGCAGGCGCTGGCCGACCATGCGCGAAAAGGTACGCTACAGGCACAGTTCGCCCAGTTGCCACCTGTGCCACAGCTGGCACGCCAGCTGGTGACGCTGCTCGGAAGTTTTGCGTTTGACTGGTCGATTCTGCCGGAAAGCCCGCGCAAAGCCTCGCTGCCGTTGCAGGTTTCTTTACTGACATTGCATGACGCCAACAGCGAAGCCCTGTTACATCAGCAGCTTCAGGCGCAGTGGCAAACTACCTGGCAGCAGCATTTCACCACTTCACCCTGGATTTTGCGTAATTACCTGATCTACCGCGTTTACCACGATGCGATCGGGCAGGCAGACGGGGCGGATTATTTCCCGCTGGTGTGCGATTTTTATCTCCTCCTCACGTTAATCAGTTTGTGGACGCTGGATGATTCTCCACTGCGACAAGAGGATATTTTCGCCCTTTTCGCCATGTTTGAACGCTGGCGAGTGAGTGAAAATGCTGCGGCGATTCGCCAGCAAATTCAGTCATTATGTGCCGCAGAGCCACTGCTGTCAGCTTTTTCGCTGCTGACGTGAGTCGCTCTGTGCGCGCTTTGCCCCTCACCCTAACCCTCTCCCCAAAGGGGCGAGGGGACCGATCGAGCACGGTGTTAAAATCGGCGCTGGTTTTCTCCCTCTCCCTGTGGGAGAGGGTCGGGGTGAGGGCATCAGCGCGCACATTCATCACATTCACCCATTAACTTACCCAAACACCATGCCAACACCAACCATCATTAAAACACTCGCCACCCACCGCGAAAAACCGTTTGTCAGCGTCGTCACGCCAACCTGGAATCGCAGCGCATTCCTGCCGTACCTGCTGTATATGTACCGCTATCAGGATTACCCGGCAGACCGCCGCGAACTCATCATCCTCGACGACTCGCCGCAAAGCCATCAATACATCATCGACCGCCTGACCAATGGCACACCGGAAGCCTTTAACATCCGCTATATCCATCACCCGGAAAAACTGCCGCTGGGCAAAAAACGTAATATGCTCAATGAACTGGCGAGCGGCGAATACATCCTTTGTATGGATGATGATGACTACTACCCGGCAAATAAAATCTCGTACACCATCGCCATGATGCAAAAACACCGGGCGTTAATCTCCGGCTCCGACCAGATACCGATCTGGTACAGCCATATCAACCGCATCTTTCAAAGCCGCAGCTTTGGCTCGCATAACATCCTCAACGGCACCTTTTGCTATCACCGTAACTACCTGAAAAAGCACCGTTACGACGATAATTGCAGCCTTGGCGAAGAGAAAAGTTTCACCGACAATTTCAGCGTTAACCCGCTACAACTGCCCGGTGAGCGCACGATTCTGTGTATCTCGCACAGCCACAACACCTTTGATAAAGACTTTATTCTCGCAGCCAGCACGCCGGTAAACGCGGTGCTTACGGATATCGTCAGCGATCCACTGTTACGCAATGTTTATCTAAGTCTGCATAACGCCACTCATCACCAGACGATCAACCATCAGGCGATCGATCAGGTCGTATTGATCAATCTGGATAAACGCCCGGATCGCTTACAGCAGATCCGTGAAGAACTGGCACTGCTGCATATTCCGCCCGAGAAGATCACCCGCATTGCCGCCTGCGAAGATGAAAACGGTCAACGAGGCCGCCTTCAATCGCACTTGCAGGCGCTGCGCCTGGCGCAACAGCACGGCTGGCAAAACTATCTGTTGCTGGAAGATGATGCGGTCATTCTCAAGCAGGAGAAACATATTCAGGTGCTGAACACCCTGCTCGCCAGCCTGACGAAAATCCCCTGGCAGGTGATGATCCTCGGCGGCGAAATTACCCAAGGAACGATGCTAAAAAGTTTGCCGGGGCTGGTGCACGCGCGGGACTGCCTTAAAGTGTGTGCTTATCTGGTGAACAGTCGCTACTACCCGCAACTGGCGCAGCAGATGAGCAACGATGAGCACTCGCTGGAAGCCTGCTGGCAGCCGCTGCAGCGCGCCGACAAATGGCTGGCCTGTTATCCGAGCCTTTGTTATCAGCGACCAGGCTTTAGTGATATCGAGAAAAAAGTAACTGACAACATTAGTCACTACTTCAATAAGTTACCTGTAGCGACAAAGCCATCTGCGTTACCCATCGCCGACACTATCGGCTTTTTTATGGAAACCTCCTTCCACTACGCGCTCTACCGCCCAATCATCACTGCCCTACAGGCGCAGGGGCAAAGCTGCACGCTGGTGATCAACGACCGCGTGTTTAAACCGTTTCTTGATGAAATGCTGGAAACGCTGAAAAGCATCGACGATCCGCAGCTTAAAGGTATGCGTCTGTCAGAAATGCAGGCACACGGTCAGCGAGTGAAATGTCTGGTCAGCCCCTACCACACACTCGCGCTCAATGGCCTGGCAGCGGTGAATGTCCGCGCCATGTACGGCTTAGCCAAAGAAACGTGGAACCACGCCGACTGGAACCGTTTTTATCAGCGCATTTTGTGTTACAGCCACTACAGCCAGCAGGCGCTGGCGCATTTTGGCAGCGCGAAAGTGGTTGGTAATCCGCGCTTTGACGCCTGGCATAACGGCACGTTCAACCGTGCGTTGCCAGAAAATATCAAACTGGACGAGCGTAAACCCTCCGTACTCTACGCCCCAACGTTTGGTGCATTAAGCTCCCTGCCCCATTGGGCTGAAAAATTGGGACGCTTAAGCGGTGATGTGAACCTGATTTGCAAACTGCACCACGGCACCCGCTCGCGCCCGGAAGAAGCGGCATCGCTGGCCCTGGCGCGCAGGCATTTAAAACAGCGCACCGACTCTGCTCAGCACACGCTGGCACTGCTGGATAAAGCGGATTATGTGCTGACCGATAACAGCGGTTTTATTTTCGATGCTATCCATGTTGATAAGCGGGTGATCCTGCTCGACTTTCCGGGCATGACGGAACTGCTCGATGGCGAGAAAAGCTACTCCTCGCCCGAAAGCGCCGACCAGCAAATCCGCGCGATATTACCCGTCGCCCACGATATGGCGGAACTGCGTTATCTGCTGTCAGAGGCGTTTGACTGGAAGGCGTTGCAGGCGAAGCTGGCGGAGATTCGCCACCACTATTGCGATGCGTTTATGGATGGCAAGGCGGGGGAACGGGCAGCACAGGTGATTGTGGAGGCGCTGGCGGGCAGGGAATCGTCAGGGATATGTCGATAAAATTCGATTTTTTAACATGTCGTTGGAATACGTTTATGCCATCGACATGTTTTAGGGATATGTCGAAAAAACGCGATTTTTTAAACATATTTAACATAGCCAAACGGCAGACGGCATCATCTTCTCTCACTACGGGAATTAAATCAGTAGGTGGCTGATTTACCCCTAATCACCTCAATAATCCCCGTCGTCGACACCGACGGCGTGCGGGGGAAATACACCACCTCACAAATATACGCGAAGCTATCAAACTTCCCTGCCCAGTCATCGCCCATCACTAAAATATCCGCACTGTAGCGGCGCAAATATTCCGCTTTCTGCTCCAGCGATTCCTCCAGAAATACGCCATCCACACACGCCAGCCCGGCGATAATCGCCATGCGTTCATCCTGATGGTAAACCGGCGCTCTGCCCTTTTTGGCGATGTTCAGGGCGTCTGACGATACGCCAACCAGCAGCCGCTTGCCCAGCGTGCGGGCGCGTTGTAAAAGGCGCAGATGACCCACATGAAACACATCGAAGGTGCCGAAGGTGATGACCGTTTTCATGGCTACTCCGCTAATTTGTGCCGCAGCCAGCACTGCACGGCGATATCATCCACCGCTTTTTGCGCTTTCGCTGCCGCGCTTTCTTGCTGCTCGTGGCGTTTGTCGTCCAGCGTCAGAGCTACAACTTTCTCTTCGCACGCCGCCGCCGTCAGGTTTTTCTGCATTCGCGTAGCTTTGATGTTGGCCAGCGTTTTTTCCTGCTCCTGCCAGGCAATCACCTTGCGCAGGGTGCCTTTGTAGCCGCTGACGTTTTTCAGCGATTCCACCGATGCCGCCGCGCCCGCAGAGGTTTTCTCCACCAGGTAACCTAATGCTTTGATATTGTTGTCATAGCCCGCGCAAATCTGTTTTTGCTTTGCCAGCTCGACGGTTTTGTCCTTGACCGATTTATCCCGCAGGCGCTGCAACTGCGCCAGCGTGTCGATGATTTGTCGCATAGTTACTGTTCTGCCTTTTTGACACCAGGAAAGAGAATTTGCAGGCGGCTTTGCACCAGTTCGAGGGAAGCGGGTTCGCGCATCTCCTGGCGCAAAAATCGCTCGATGGTCGGGTACATTTTTACCGCTTTATCGACGCTGGCGTCCGCGCCTGCCACGTAGCCGCCGAGCGGGATCAGCGGTTTGATCTCCATATAGGCAGCGTAGTGTTGTTTCATCGCGCGGGCAGATTGCTGATGTTCCAGGCTGGTGACCTGGTTCATGCAGCGGCTGATCGACTGGCCGATATCAATGGCCGGATAGTGCCCCGCTTCCGCCAGTTTGCGGGTTAATACGATATGCCCGTCCAGCACCGCGCGGGCGCAATCGACGATCGGATCTTGCTGGTCGTCGCCTTCCGCCAGCACGGTGTAGATGGCGGTCATCGAGCCGGTGCTTTCGCTGTTGCCTGCGCTTTCTACCAGTTTGGGGATCATGCCGAATGCCGATGGCGGATAGCCTTTGGTGGCGGGTGGTTCGCCAAGCGAGAGGGCGATTTCACGCTGCGCCATCGCATAGCGGGTCAGGGAATCCACCAGCAGTAAAACGTGATGTCCACGGTCGCGAAACCAGGCAGCAATAGAGTGGCACAGTTCAGTGGCTTTCAGGCGCATCAGCGGCGATTCATCGGCAGGCGCGACAACGACGATGGACTTTGCCAGCCCGTCCGCGCCCAGCGAGTGGTCGATAAACTCTTTCACTTCGCGCCCGCGTTCGCCGATCAGCCCGACCACCACAATGTCGGCTTTGGTCTGGCGAGTGATCATCCCCAGCAGTACGCTTTTCCCCACGCCACTTCCCGCCATCAGCCCGACTCGCTGGCCTTTGCCGATGGTCAGCAGGCCGTTGATCGCCTTCACGCCCACGTCTAACGGTTCGTCCACCGAACGGCGGGTTAAGGGATTGACCGACGGCGGCAGCGGCGGCAGAAGGTCGTTGCCGTTCAGGCGCCCTTTGCCATCCAGCGGTTCACCGAGGCCGTTAACCACGCGGCCTAACCAGCTTTCGCCTATCAGTATGTCGTGGGCTTTTTCTTCCGGGAAGACGCGCGCGCCAGCCATCAGACCGACCGGCTGTTTAAACGGCATTAAGTAGGTGATGTCGCGATTAAAGCCCACGGCCTGCGCGTCGATAAGCGTGTGATTGGCGCTTTCAATGCGGCACAGTTGCCCGGTCATTAACGGGCAGCCGACGCTCTCCAGCAGGATGCCGTTAAGGCGCACCAGTCGCCCGGCGACACGGGCTAATGGAATCGACTCCAGCGAGCGCAGCGCGTTATCGAAAGCGGAAAAATCACTCACCCTGCGACTCCGGCGTCAGCGTTTCTTTCAGCGCGGTCATGCATTGTTCAAGGCGGTGCTCGCAGCCGATATCCAGTTCTGATTTATCGGTGATCACCCGGCATTCGCCCGGCGCTAAGTCGAGTGACGGCATCAGCCCCCATTCGTTGACTTTTTCCGGCACCGCGTCACGGATGCGGTTAAATTCTTCCGCACTCATCATCACTTGCAGGGTTTCCGGCATGGACGGGAACGCCGCCAGCGCCTCTTCCACCAGCGCCAGCAATTGCGTCGGTTGCAGCGCCAGTTCACAGCGGATCACCTGGCGGGTGACTTTTTCCACCAGTTGCAGCAAATCTTCCCGCTGTTTACGTTCGATATGGGCGAGGAAGTCGTTTACTTTACCGGTAATGGCTTCCAGCGGCTGCGCCGCCTCGACATACTGTTTACGCCCTTCCTGCTGCCCGGCGAGGCTGCCTTCGGTGTAGCCCTGACGTCGCCCATCTTCAAACCCTTTTTGATGACCTTCAAGAAATCCCTGGTCGATCCCTTCGGTCATCCCCTGCTCAAAGCCTTTTTGCAGCCCTTCCTGAAAACCGTCTTTTAACTGGCGCTGGTAGTCGGCGGCGCTGATCCCTGCGGTCAGTGGTTCACTCGCCATAGCTCGCTGGCGCGGCGGAAAACGGTGCAGACGATAACGCCCGCGCAGTGTTTCAATGGTCATGGGTTACTCCGCCGTCTGTTCCGCAAAAAGCTGTAGCTGAATTTCGCCCGCCTCTTCCAGCTCACGGGCAATGCCCATGATTTCGCGGCGGATCTGTTCGATACGGCTGACCGGCACCGGCCCCAGACGCGCGGTGATCGCTTCCAGTTGCTGAGCCTGACGTTTTGGCATTACCGCGTAAATGGAACGGCGCAGCAGAGCTTCAGTACCTTTCAGCGCCACCGCCCAGTCTTCCATCGGCACTTCGTCGAGCAGGCGTCGGCGCACCTCTTCGTTCTGGCGGCTGAGGATAAAGAAGTCGTACATCTCATCCTGAAGCTGTTCCAGCACGTCTTCGTCGCGCTCGCGCATCTGGTCGAGGATCACCTGCTGGTTGCCCTGAAAGCGGTTGACGATATCCGCCGCCTGTTTGATGCCTTTCACCTTCGAGCCGTGCTCCGAAAGCACCGACAGGCCGCGTTCGATCAGGCGGTCCAGTTCATCCACCACGTCGCGGTTGACGTCGTTGAGTTTCGCCACCCGATAGAGAATTTCGTTTTGTACCGATTCGTTGAGATATGAAAGCACCGCCGCCGAGATTTCCGGTGTCAGAAACGCGAGGAACACCGCCTGCAATTGCAGATGCTCTTCGGAGATCAGCATCGCCAGTTGGCGCGGTTCCACCCATTGCAGGCGCGCCATCCGCGAGCGGATCTCATCGCCATAAATGCCGTTGATCACGCTGCTGGCAATTTCCGTTCCGAGAGCTTTATTAAGAATGCCCTGCAACATAGAGCGCGATGCGCCGTTAATCCCGCTCTGTTCGCGGAATTCATCAAAGAAGTTATTGATCACTTTGCGCGCCATGCTGGTTTTGACGCCGGAAAGCCGCGCCATGTTTTCGCTCAGGCGCACCACTTCTTCGCGGCTGAGTTTTTGCATCACCGTCGCCGCCGCCTCTTCGCCCAGACACAGCAGCAGGATCGCCGCCTGTTCCAGGTAGCTGTTGCTCTTATTTGTTGTCAATTCGCTCATTGCTGGTGATCCATTGTCTGAGAACTTCGGCTACGCGATCGGTGTCGCTCATGGCCAGTTTTTGCAGGAACTCGAGTTTCACTTCGAGGCCGGAACTCTGGGACGGCAGACTGTCATCGCCGGGCAGCGACGGCAGATCGACGTTTTTACGCTCCTCTTCCGGCATGGCGATCCATGGTTCGCTGACGGCTTCCGGTTCTGGTGTGATAACCGGCGCACGTACTGCCGTCAGGCGTTTCATCAGCGGACGCACCACGAAGAGCAGTAGCAACAGTGCCAGCAGGCCGCAGCCAATCAGCCGCACCCAGGCCAGCACGCTGTCATCTTTCCACAGCGGGATGACTGGCTCGACCGGCACTGCCTGCGGCACAAAGTTGAGCAGCGATAACGAGAGATTGTCACCACGCTGGGCATCAATACCGGCGGCATTGTTCAGCAGCGCAGTAAGCTGTGTGGTCTGCTCCGGCTTCCAGTTTTTCAGCGCCGGGGCGTTTTGATTGAGCACCACCGCCACGTTGAGGCGTTTCACCGCAAAGCCGGGATGCTGAATATGCTGGACGCTGCGGTCGTATGAATAGTCACGCTTGCTTTCGCTGTGTTTGGATAACGCTTCCGGCGAGCGATTTTCTTCCGCACCGTTGGTCATCTGATTCGCCGCAATCGGCGGACGGTTGCTGAGCGAACCGGGCACGCCCATCGCCACCTGATTGGTGTCGCTGTCCAGCACGCTCTCTTCGCGGTTGATTTTCGGTGCGTCGCCGTAGTGTTCCTGGGTTTCGTCGATAGTGCTGAGATCGAGATCCGGCATCACGCTGACGCGGTAATTTCCCGTACCGACCAGCGAATCCAGCACGTTCGCCACGCTGGCGCGGGTTTTGTCCTGAATATCTTTCAGGATCTGATCGCGTTTACGGGTAGCGGCAGAAACCGCCTCGCCCGCGCCAATTCCGTCGGTCAGCAGATTTCCCGCCTGATCGACGACGCTGACTTTATTAGCCTGTAGCCCCGGAATACTGCCGGAAACCAGATGCACAATGGCGTTCACCTGGTCCATATTCAGCTTCGCGCCGTAATGCAGACGCACCACCACCGAGGCGCTATTTTGCGGCTCATCACTGACCACAAACGAGCTTTCTTCGTTGAGCGCCAGATGCACCCGCGCGCTCTCCACCGCATCCAGCGACATGATGCTCTGCGCCAGCTCCCCTTCGAGGCTGCGTTTGTAGCGCACGTTCTGCACGAACTGGCTGCTGCCGAGCACTTCGTCTTTGTCCATCAGCTCGTAGCCGCTGGGCAAAAGCGCCTGCACGCCTTTCGCAGCAAGGGTCATGCGCGTTTTCGACAATTCATCTTCCGGCACCAGAATTTGCCCGCTTTGCGGGTCGATGCGGTAGTTGAGTTTTTCGCCGTCCAGCACGGTGACAATCTGCGACACGGGCAGATTTTCCTGGCGTCCGTAGAGCGAGACGTAGCCGCGATTAGCAGTCCACAGCACACTGACGATAATCGCCGTTGCCGCAACGGCAAGCCCCACTCCCGCCATCAGCACCCAGCGTTTGTTATCTGCGAGACGCAGTCGAAACGCCGGAAACGCCTGGGTTAACTTCTTTATTTGTTCATTCATAGGGTTAGATCGACATACTCATCAGATCGTTAAATCCGGTGGCGATTTTATTGCGTACCTGCACCAGTGCGGAGAAAGAGAGCGACGCCTGCTGGCTGGCGATCATCGCCCCGGCGAGGTCATCGCTTTTGCCCATGTCGATAGCCGTTTGCTGCTGCTCCGCCACCTGCTGGAACTGGTCAACGTGACTGAGCGCACCGGACATAATGCGGTTAAATGAAACGTCCGGGTCAGTGGAACTGAAGGTCATGGCGGGCAGCACCGGCGCCTGGGCGTTGGCCTGCATCCGCTGCACGTCCTGCATGATTTGCGCCTGCATGGTGCTGTTGATATTGGTAATGCTCATTTTTAACTTCCGGGTCAGGAGAAAACTTCGATACCGTGCTTGCGCATGGAGGCCAGTCGATAGCGCAGTGCGCGCGGGGTAATGCCTAACAGGTCGGCAATTTTGCTGCGGTTGCCCTGATATTTACGCATCAGGTCGGCGATATATTGATACTGGGCGCTACGTCCGTGCTGACCTAAATCGCGGGTTTCGGCAATGTGTGCGGTGGGCTGAACAGGCCATTGCAATTCTGTCTTTTCGGTTACATCTGTTTCTGGCAGACCTAATGCGTCCGGGAAAATCACGCCGTCGCGATTTAAAATCATTCCCCGCTGAATGGCGTTTTCCAGTTGACGAACATTACCAGGCCAGCGGTAATTCAGCAGCGCCCGGCGGGTAGATTCTGAAAGGGTGATGTTTTTCACCAGCACCGTTGAGTATTTTTTAATAAATGACTCTGCCAGCGGAATAATATCGTTCAGGCGTTCACGCAGCGGCGGCATGGTAATGGGAATAACCGCCAGACGATAATAGAGATCTTCACGAAAACGCCCGGCAGCCACTTCCTGCTCAAGATTTTTATTGGTACAGGCAATCAGGCGAAAATTGAGTTTAATTTGTCGGTTGCTGCCTAATCGCTCGACCTGTTGTTCCTGCAACACGCGTAATATTTTGGCCTGTAATGCCAGCGGCATTTCACCAATTTCATCGAGCAATAAGGTGCCGTTATTCGCCAGTTCCATTTTCCCCGGCACGCTGGCAATGGCACCGGTAAATGCGCCTTTATCGTAGCCAAATAAGGTGGATTCCAGCATGTTTTCTGGGATCGCCGCGCAGTTCACGCCGATATAGGGCGCGTTTTCATTTTCACCAAAGGCCACGGTGTGAATATATTTTGCCACACACTCTTTGCCCGCGCCGGTTTCGCCCTGAATCAGGACCGGCACGTTAAAGGCGGCGACACGCTTTGCCAGAGTAAAAGCGTTAATGCTGGAGGCGGCAGTTGCAATAAGTTCAGACATAGGGTGAACGATATAAGTAGCGACAATAATCAGGATGTTCTGAAGCGTATCACCGGCAGGATTAATAAGTTTGAATTAAACGATAATAAAAATATTATTTTATTTTAAACAATGAGTTAGATATTAATACTGCTAATTGCGACATCTGTGACGCCCCCTCACCATAACCCTCTCCCCGGATGGGGCGAGGGGACAGACCGCAGACTGATTGGCGAAAATCACTCCCATTAAGCAATTAATCGATTAATTATTTTTTCACCCGATTAATAATTTGCCCCTTTATCGCTCCCTCTATTTAATACCTCACCTTGTGTCACTGCCGGACTTGCGGACACAGAAACACCCATACCATTACAGCAGAGAAAGTAAGCCATGCTGAAGTACAGTAAAACGCCAGGCATCTTTAAATTAGAAGGTAATCGGCTCGGACGCCCCTACCATCGCCTGCCGACCCTGTTTACGGGGAATTTTGATGTGATTGATTCACATCTGGGCAGCTATTTTCTCAAAAAGCATCGCAGCAATATCACCTTAAAAAAGATTGGCTGCGAAATGGATATTATTAATAAAAACGCTGAACTGATGGTTTCCCAGGTCGGGCATCTGGCGTTTGATATTGATCGCTCCTTGCTATTAATGCTGCTGGGCAATTTTTATGGTCTGGAATCATCTCTCGAAGAGGCGAAAGCGCACAACGGGCTGCCAACCAAAACCGAAACGCGTTTAAAGAACCGTCTGGCGCTGGATATCTGCACCCTGATTTTTAATCTGCAAACCTCCGGTATTGCGCTGAAATTAAAGCTGGACAGCAGCACGGTTATTACCCACTGGGCATATCAATTAACCTTTACCCTTGCGGGCGACGAAGAGAGCAGCTTTCGTATTTTGCTCGACGACGCCCACACCGATTTTATTTTAAATCTAATTCGCCATAGCGAACACAGTAAACCGCAGCAGGCGGCGAAACCGGTCAATAAACCGGCATTGATTAAAGAAATCATCCGCTCCCTGCCGCTGACCCTGAACGTCAAAATCGCCGAGCTATCGATGAATGTCGCCGATCTGGCGCAGATAAAAGCCGGGGATATTTTACCCATTTCGCTGGGAGATACGTTCCCGGTGGCGATTGGGCAATCTGAATTATTTAGCGCCCTGATTGTGGAAGACAAAGACAAACTGTTTTTGTCGGAGCTGGCGGGCAAAAATGAGAATAGCCATGAGTAAGCAAGAAGATATTTTAGCCGGGGATTTTGGCCTCACTGATGAAGTTGTGCTTGTCGCGAAATCCCCCGACGCCGAAACGCTGGTCACCCGCCTGGAAGACCGCTTTTCCGACTCAATGACGCTGCTGAAACGCATTCCGGTGACCTTAACGCTGGAGGTGTCGTCGGTGGAAATTATGTTAGCCGACCTGCTGAACATCGACGACGACACGGTGATTGAACTGGATAAACTCGCCGGGGAGCCGCTGGATATTAAAGTGAACAATATCCTGCTGGGCAAAGCGGAAGTGGTGGTGGTCAACGAAAAGTACGGCCTGCGCGTGCTGGAGTTTAACACCCGCGACATCAACGATCTGGCGCCATGAAACGCCGCACTCAACTGACGCTGGGTCTGGCGTTACTGACGCTCGCGCCGCTGGCACTGGCTCAGGGCGGAGATATTGCGCTGCTTAACGTGGTGACCCACGGCAACACTCAGGAGTACAGCGTCAAAATTCAGGTGCTGATTCTGATGACTCTCGTCGGTTTGTTGCCGACGATGGTGCTGATGATGACCTGCTTTACGCGCTTTATTATCGTGCTGTCGCTGCTGCGCCAGGCGCTGGGGCTGCAACAAACGCCGCCGAACCGCATTCTGATTGGCATTGCCCTGGCGCTGACCATGCTGGTGATGCGCCCTGTCTGGCTCAATATTTACGACCATGCGGTGGTGCCGTTCGAAAACGATCGGATTACCCTGACCGATGCGTTGAGCACCGCCGCTACGCCGCTGAAACGCTTTATGCTGGCGCAGACTGACAAAAAAGCGATGGCGCAAATCATGACCATCGGCGGCGCGAAGGGCAATGCCGCCGACCAGGATCTCTCGATCGTGGTGCCCGCCTATGTGTTGAGCGAGCTGAAAACCGCTTTCCAGATTGGCTTTATGATTTACATCCCGTTTCTGGTTATCGACCTGATTGTCGCCAGCGTACTGATGGCGATGGGGATGATGATGCTGTCGCCGCTGATTGTTTCGCTGCCCTTTAAGCTGATGCTGTTTGTACTGATCGACGGCTGGTCGCTGACCATCGGCACGCTCACCACCAGCATTCGCGGGCTGGGGCTGGGCTGATTATGTTGACCGTAGACGTAGCCGCCGACATTGTCGCCAGCGGCATTAAAGTAGTGATTTTGCTGGTTTCGGTACTGGTGGTGCCGAGTTTACTGGTCGGCCTGCTGGTGAGCGTGTTCCAGGCGGTAACGCAGATTAACGAACAGACCCTGAGCTTTTTGCCGAGACTGATTGTCACGCTGGTGGTGCTGGGGGTGTGCGGCAAATGGATGATTATCCAGTTGCACGATCTGTGCATTCACCTGTTTACCCAGGCCGCATTGCTGGTTCATTGAGATGCGCACAAGCGACGTGACGCAATTGATGGATCTGGCGCTGGGGCTGTGGTTTCCCTTCGTGCGCATTATGGCGTTTCTGCGCTATGTGCCGGTGCTGGATAACAGCGCGCTGACCGTGCGCGTGCGGATTATTTTGTCGCTGGCGCTGGCAATTATCATCACGCCCTTGATCCCCCATCCTGTTCCCCACGATCTGCTTTCACTCAACAGCCTGATCCTGACGGTAGAGCAAATTTTATGGGGCATGTTATTCGGGCTGATGTTTCAGTTTCTGTTTCTCGCGCTGCAACTGGCTGGGCAAATTCTCTCGTTCAATATGGGGATGAGCATGGCGGTGATGAACGACCCGAGCAGCGGCGCATCGACCACCGTGCTGGCGGAGCTAATTAACGTCTACGCGATCCTGCTGTTTTTCGCCATGGACGGGCATCTACTGCTGGTGAGCGTATTGTACAAGGGCTTCACCTACTGGCCGATTGGCAACGCGCTGCATCCGCAAACTCTGCGCACTATCGCGCTGGCCTTTAGCTGGGTGCTGGCGTCCGCATCGCTGCTGGCGCTGCCGACCACTTTTATCATGCTGATTGTGCAGGGCTGCTTTGGCCTGCTCAACCGCATTGCGCCGCCGCTAAATCTCTTTTCGCTCGGCTTTCCCATCAACATGCTGGCGGGGCTGGTCTGCTTTGCCACCTTGCTCTACAACCTGCCGGATCACTATCTGCATCTGGCGAATTTTGTATTGCAACAGCTCGACGCGCTGAAAGGTCACTATGGCGGATAGCAGCAGCGAAGAAAAAACAGAAAAGCCCTCGGCGCAAAAGCTGCGTAAAGCGCGCGAAGAGGGGCAACTGCCGCGCTCGAAGGATATGGGGCTGGCGGCGAGCCTGTTTGCGGCGTTTGTGGTGATCTCCAGCAGTTTCCCGTGGTATGCCGATTTTGTGCGCGAGAGTTTTATCAGCGCGCATCAGTATGCGCAGGAGATTAATAACCCGGAGGTGATCGGCCAGTTTCTGCGCCATCACCTGTTAATTCTCGGCAAGTTTATTCTCACCTTGCTGCCGATGCCCGCCGCTGCGCTGCTCTCTTCGCTGGTACCCGGCGGCTGGCTGTTTCTGCCGAAAAAAATCCTCCCGGACTTTAGCAAAATCAGCCCGTTAAAAGGCATTGGGCGGCTGTTTTCCAGTGAACATCTGGCGGAAACGGGGAAGATGACGGTGAAGTCGGTGGTGGTGCTGGTAATGCTGTGGATCAGTCTGCGCAATAACTTTGCCGCCTTTCTCGGCCTGCAGGCGCTGCCGTTCAAACTGGCGATGAATGATGGGTTGTCGCTCTACGCCAGCGTGATGCGCAACTTTGTCATCCTGTTTATCTTCTTCGCGCTTGTCGACGTGCCGCTGGCAAAAGCCCTGTTCACCAAAGGGCTGAAGATGACCAAACAGGAGCTAAAAGAAGAGTACAAAAATCAGGAAGGTAAGCCGGAGGTGAAGGCGCGCGTGCGGCGTCTGCAACGGCAGCTGGCGATGGGGCAAATCCGCAAAGTGGTGCCGAAAGCCAACGTGGTGATCACCAACCCGACCCACTACGCCGTGGCGTTGCAGTATGACTCGTCGCGTGCCGCCGCGCCGTTTGTGGTGGCGAAAGGCACCGATGAAATCGCCCTCTATATTCGCCAGGTCGCTGCTGAAAATCAGGTGGAAGTGGTGGAGTTTCCGCGACTGGCGCGCTCGGTTTACTACACCACCCAGGTGAATCAGCAAATTCCGTTTCAGCTTTACCGGGCCATCGCCCACGTTCTGACCTACGTCTTGCAAATGAAACACTGGCGCGACGGCGCACAGCCGCGCCCGGCCCTGAACAGACATATTTCCATTCCCAAAGAGGTGCTTAAACTGGATGGCGAAAACAACTAAATCGTTCCTCGCGCTGCTGCGCGGCGGTAATCTCGGCGTGCCGCTGGTGATCCTATGCATTCTGGCGATGGTCATTTTGCCGCTGCCGCCTGCGCTGCTGGATATTCTGTTCACCTTCAACATTGTGCTGGCGGTGATGGTGCTGCTGGTGGCGGTGTCAGCGAAAAGGCCGCTGGAATTCAGCCTGTTCCCGACCATTTTGCTGATCACCACCTTAATGCGCCTGACGCTCAACGTCGCCTCTACGCGCGTGGTGCTGCTGCACGGGCATCTCGGCGCGGGTGCGGCGGGTAAGGTGATTGAGTCATTTGGTCAGGTGGTGATTGGCGGCAACTTTGTCGTCGGTTTCGTGGTGTTTATCATTCTGATGATCATCAACTTTATCGTTGTCACTAAAGGGGCCGAGCGAATCTCCGAGGTTTCTGCCCGCTTTACCCTGGACGCGATGCCCGGCAAACAAATGGCGATTGACGCCGACCTTAACGCCGGGCTGATCAACCAGGCGCAGGCACAAACCCGGCGTAAAGATGTTGCCAGCGAGGCCGATTTCTACGGCGCGATGGACGGGGCGTCGAAGTTTGTGCGCGGCGATGCCATCGCCGGGATGATGATTCTGGCGATCAACCTGATTGGCGGCGTCTGTATTGGGATCTTTAAATACAATCTGAGCGCCGACGCCGCTTTCCAGCAATATGTGCTGATGACCATCGGTGACGGGCTGGTGGCGCAGATCCCTTCCCTGCTGCTCTCCACTGCGGCGGCGATTATTGTCACCCGCGTCAGCGACAACGGCGATATCGCCCACGACGTGCGTAACCAGTTGCTGGCAAGCCCGTCAGTGCTCTACACCGCCACCGGGATTATGTTTGTGCTGGCGGTGGTGCCGGGAATGCCGCACTTCCCGTTCCTGATGTTCAGCGCCCTGCTTGGCTTTACCGGCTGGCGGATGAGCAAACGCCCGCAGGCGGCGGAAGCGGAAGAGAAAAGCCTCGAAACGCTGACCCGCACTATCACCGAAACCAGCGAGCAACAGGTCAGTTGGGAGACCATTCCGCTGATCGAACCCATCAGTTTAAGCCTCGGTTATAAGCTGGTGGCGCTGGTCGATAAAGCACAGGGTAACCCGCTCACCCAGCGTATTCGCGGCGTGCGGCAGGTGATTTCCGACGGCAACGGCGTGCTGCTACCGGAGATCCGTATTCGGGAAAACTTCCGCCTCAAGCCCAGCCAGTACGCTATTTTCATCAACGGCATTAAGGCTGATGAAGCGGATATTCCGGCGGATAAACTGATGGCCCTGCCCTCCAGCGAAACCTACGGCGAGATTGATGGCGTGCTGGGGAATGACCCGGCGTATGGGATGCCGGTGACCTGGATTCAACCTGCGCAGAAAGCGAAGGCGCTGAATATGGGGTATCAGGTGATCGACAGCGCCAGCGTGATTGCCACCCATGTGAACAAGATTGTGCGCAGCTATATCCCTGATTTGTTTAACTATGACGACATCACGCAGTTGCATAATCGCCTGTCGTCGATGGCACCGCGCCTGGCGGAAGATTTGAGCGCGGCGCTGAATTACAGCCAGTTGCTGAAAGTGTACCGCGCGCTGCTGACCGACGGCGTTTCCCTGCGCGATATCGTCACCATCGCCACCGTGCTGGTTGCCAGTAGTACAGTGACCAAAGATCATATTCTGCTGGCAGCTGATGTGCGCCTGGCGTTGCGGCGCAGCATTACCCATCCGTTCGTTCGCAAGCAGGAGCTGACGGTATATACGCTGAATAATGAGCTGGAAAATCTGCTGACCAATGTGGTGAGTCAGGCGCAACAGGGCGGGAAAGTGATGCTCGACAGCGTGCCGGTTGACCCGAATATGCTCAACCAGTTCCAGAGCACGATGCCGCAGGTGAAGGAGCAGATGAAAGCGGCAGGGAAAGACCCGGTGCTGCTGGTGCCGCCGCAGCTGCGCCCTTTACTGGCGCGCTACGCAAGGTTGTTTGCGCCGGGGCTGCATGTGCTGTCGTATAACGAAGTGCCGGATGAGCTGGAGTTGAAGATTATGGGGGCGTTGAGTTGATTGGGGGGATTATTTCACCCTTTGCAGAATCTGACACCATTGGTTGACGTCATATTATAATCGGACTACGATGACACCATACAATGACGTCATGGATTGATAGTATGATTAAGGTCAGCGCGTTAGGCTCTCGCCATAGAAAAACATTCGACGATGTTATGACGGAGCCGCCAAAATCTGGAATTAAATGGGATGATGTTGTTGCACTCATTAAAGCCGTGGGTGGAACAATAAAAAATAACAATGGTTCCAGACGGAAATTTCAGATTGGAACGACCAAATTCAGTACACATGAGCCACATCCCAAAAATGTGATGGATAAAGGCGCAGTAGCAGGTCTTAAGGAGTGGTTTGTTAACTGTGTAGGGGTAGATTATGAATAAAGCATCGAACATTATTACGATTAAAGGTCAACCAGCCGCAGTGACATTTGAAGCTGGTATCAACGCATTTCGCGGCAAATTCCTTAATGTAAATGGTTATTGCGACTTTGTGGCCACAAGCATTGAAGCATTGTACCGTGAAGGTGAAAGCGCGCTGGATGAGTGGATTGCAGATTGTGAAGAGGACGGCATTGCCCCTTTTCGTGAAGAAGAAGAGCAAAAACGCCTGACGCTACGCGTTCCTCATCACATCGATTCACGGCTGACCATCGTCGCCAGGCAACATTCCATTTCAAAAAACCAGCTCATTGTTGATGTCTTAGAACGTGAGTTTTCAGCCCAGATGTAAACAGGCCGGATGCCGCATGGCATCCGACCCTTTGCCTGATCGTCAATATTACCCATTTACAAAATCGTCTCTTCCGTCAAAATCCGTCGCGCGCCCAAAAAATGATCCTGCCAGAAAGGTTCGGCTAACCGGCTTATCCGAATGGTTTCCCCGGTGCGCGGCGACTCGATAAACTGTCCATCGCCCAGATACACACCCATATGGTCAGCTATCTCGCGGCTATGAATATGGAAAAACAGCAAATCCCCCCGGCGCAGGTCGTTATTCGCCACAATCGTTGCCCGATGGTAGTGATACATCTCATTGGCCGTGCGCGGAAGTTTCGCCTCGAGGATCTTGTTGTAGGCATAAAAAACTAACCCGCTACAGTCGAAGCCTTTATCGGGCCGCGTGCCGCCCCAGACGTAGGGCTTGCCAAGCTGCAGCTCCAGGCGGTGGATCGCTACTTCGGTAATGTTGTGCAGATGATTGCTGCTTAAGAAATGGTTGTTCTCTGCCAGTGCCTGCCAGCGTCTGTCACTCGCCTTGAGTGGCGCAGGAAACCATTCAGGATGCTGTTTTATCTGTTCGCGGTTATGCTGGCGCAGCGCCTTTCTGCTTTCGGCATTACCTTCCACAATGTAGCTGGCCTGTTTTTTCAGATGGGTTTGGTACTGTTTTAATAAACGCGCACGGTTTTGCATCCGCTGGCGGGCGGCGTAGCTGAAAGAGATGTGTGATGTGGTGGCGCTGGCGAGTACAGGAAGCAAAACGCATAACGAAAACACGCCTGGATGCAGAAATCTGCCGTGAAAGAACGAAGACATGAAGGACATAAACCGGCTGAATGAAGGTGAGAATTTTAAAAGACCGAGGGAGTAAACGGGATTATTAATTGCTTATTTGCATATTAATATTGGGGTTTCATAATCTTAGGAAATAAGTAATTAATCCGCGATACATACGCTTTTCGGACTTTTGAAAATCGCCTCTTATGCTAAATTTGTAAACCCTGCACCGACAGGCTTGCGTAAAACTCTTTTGGTGCTAATGTGAGCCTTCCAAATCCAGACTATTCCGATTTGGGATCTATTTTGCCGCCCTGGCGTGTGTAACCGTTTTATCAAGGAATAAGCAGTATGCGTAAAATCGCATTAATTCTTGCGATGTTGTTGATCCCGTGCGTTTCGTTTGCCAGTTTGCTGGGCAGCGGTAGTTCCACCACGCCAGTGAGCAAAGAGTATAAGCAGCAGTTGATGGGATCTCCTGTCTACATCCAAATCTTCAAGGAAGAGCGCACGCTCGATCTCTACGTCAAAATGGGCGAGCAATATCAACTGCTCGACAGTTATAAAATCTGTAAATATTCCGGCGGGTTAGGACCCAAACAACGTCAGGGCGATTTCAAAAGTCCAGAAGGGTTTTATAGCGTCCAGCGTAATCAGTTAAAACCAGACAGCCGTTACTACAAAGCAATCAATATTGGTTTCCCTAATGCCTATGACCGCGCGCATGGTTACGAAGGGAAATACCTGATGATTCACGGCGATTGTGTTTCCATCGGCTGCTACGCGATGACCAATCAGGGTATTGATGAGATTTTCCAGTTCGTTACTGGTGCGCTGGTATTTGGTCAGCCGAGCGTGCAAGTGAGTATTTACCCGTTCCGCATGACCGACGCCAATATGAAGCGCCATAAGTATTCCAACTTTAAGGACTTCTGGGAGCAACTGAAGCCGGGCTACGACTACTTTGAACAGACTCGTAAGCCACCGACCGTTTCTGTGGTCAATGGCCGTTACGTGGTCAGCAAGCCGTTAAGCCACGAAGTTGTGCAACCACAACTGGCATCAAACTACACGCTCCCCGAGGCAAAATAAGCGCCATTCGCCTGGCATAATCTTTTGCCAGGTTTCATTGCCCGTCAGCGGCTGAGTCGCAATCACCGTGACCACATCATTCGGTGTGGTCTGCGAGCTGAAGTCGATTTCCACATCCTGATCCAGCAACGTCGCCACGCCAAACGGCGCGCGCCGGGTGATCCAGTGTAAATTAGTCGAGCAATACGCCATTACATAGCGCCCGTCTGAAAGCAGCATGTTGAAAACGCCCTTCTGCCGCAACTCATCCGCCAGTGAGGCGATATATTTAAACACCGCCGCCATGTTGCCCGGCGTGCGCGGGTAACGCTGCGTCAGTTTATACAACAACCAGCAGAAGGCTTTTTCGCTGTCGGTTTCACCTACCGGACGGAAGTTGCCGGTTTCCAGTGATTTATAGCCCGTCAGTTGCCCGTTGTGCGCATAAGTCCAGTTGCGTCCCCATAGCTCACGGGTAAACGGGTGAGTATTTTCCAGCGCCACCTCGCCCCGATTTGCCTGGCGAATATGAGCGATTACCGAGCAGGATTTTATCGGGTAGTCCTGAACCAGTTTAGCGATGGGGGAATTAAAGCTGGGTTGTGGATCTTTAAATGTGCGACAACCTTTGCCTTCGTAAAAGGTAATGCCCCAGCCATCTTTATGTGGCCCGGTTCCACCACCGCGCTGTACAAGCCCGGTGAAACTAAAGCAGATATCGGTAGGGACGTTGGCGCTCATCCCGAGCAATTCGCACATCGGTAACCTCCACAACAGCAGGGGAAATGCCCCGGCGAAGATTGATTAAAAAGTAAAAAAGTGAGTGCTGTTACCCTCACCCCGACCCTCTCCCTGAAAGGGAGAGGGGGAAGTGCTCTTACTTAACCATCTCTTTTTCAATTAACTGGATCAGGATATGGATAACTTTAATGTGGATCTCCTGAATGCGATCGGCATAGCCAAAGTGCGGAACGCGAATTTCGATATCCGCCGTGCCAGCCATTTTGCCGCCGTCTTTACCGGTCAGGGTGATCACTTTCATGCCCTTCTCACGCGCCGCCGCAATCGCCTTGATTACGTTTGCAGAGTTACCCGAGGTGGAGATCCCCAGCAGCACATCACCTTCGCGACCTACTGCTTCAACGTAACGGGAGAAAATGTCGTTAAACCCAAAATCATTCCCCACACAGGTGATGTGGCTGACATCAGAAATGGCAATCGCCGGATAACCCGGACGGTTTTCACGGTAGCGCCCCGTCAGTTCTTCTGCAAAGTGCATGGCGTCGCAATGGGAGCCGCCGTTGCCGCAGGAAAGCACTTTGCCACCGGCTTTAAAACTGTCTGCTAACAGGACCGCCGCGCGCTGAATGGCGTGAATATTGGCGTCATCTTTTAAAAAGTTAGCCAGCGTTTCCGCCGCTTCGTTCAGTTCGTTACGAATAAGATCCTGGTACATGAGGATATCCTTCAGCATAAATGAATTAGACAAAATGCAGTGTACCGGATACCGCCAAAAGCGAGAAGACCAGTGCGGCGGAATGACCAGGACTTTTTGACCTGAAGTGCGGATAAAAACAGCAACAATGTGAGCTTTGTTGTAATTATATTGTAAACACATTGCTAAATGTTTTCACATCCACTACAACCATATCATCACAAGTGGTCAGACCTCCTACAAGTAAGGGGCTTTTCGTTATGATGATTTTGAGTATTCTCGCTACGGTTGTCCTGCTCGGCGCGTTGTTTTATCACCGCGTGAGCTTATTTATCAGCAGTCTGATTTTGCTCGCCTGGACAGCCGCCCTCGGCGTCTCTGGTCTGTGGTCGGCGTGGATACTGGTGCCTCTGGCCATTATCCTCGTGCCATTTAACTTTGCGCCAATGCGTAAGTCGATGATTTCAGCGCCGGTATTTCGCGGTTTCCGTAAGGTGATGCCACCGATGTCGCGCACTGAGAAAGAAGCGATTGATGCGGGCACCACCTGGTGGGAGGGCGACTTGTTCCAGGGCAAGCCGGACTGGAAAAAGCTGCATAACTATCCGCAGCCGCGCCTGACCGCAGAAGAGCAAGCGTTTCTCGACGGCCCGGTAGAAGAAGCCTGCCGGATGGCGAATGATTTCCAGATTACCCATGAACTGGCAGATCTGCCGCCGGAGCTGTGGGCATATCTGAAAGAGCATCGTTTCTTCGCGATGATCATCAAAAAAGAGTACGGCGGGCTGGAGTTCTCGGCTTATGCCCAGTCTCGCGTGCTACAAAAACTCTCCGGCGTGAGCGGGATCCTGGCGATTACCGTCGGCGTGCCGAACTCATTAGGCCCGGGCGAGCTGCTGCAACATTACGGCACTGATGAGCAGAAAAAGCACTATCTGCCGCGTCTGGCACGTGGTCAGGAGATCCCTTGCTTTGCGCTAACCAGCCCGGAAGCGGGTTCCGATGCGGGCGCTATTCCGGACACCGGGATTGTTTGCATGGGTGAGTGGCAGGGCCAGCAGGTGCTGGGAATGCGTCTGACCTGGAACAAACGCTACATTACGCTGGCACCAATTGCGACCGTGCTTGGGCTGGCGTTTAAACTCTCCGACCCGGACAAACTGCTCGGCGGAGACGAAGATTTAGGCATTACCTGTGCGCTGATCCCGACCACCACACCGGGCGTGGAAATTGGTCGTCGCCACTTCCCGCTGAACGTACCGTTCCAGAACGGACCGACGCGTGGCAAAGATGTCTTCGTACCGATCGATTACATTATCGGCGGCCCCAAAATGGCCGGGCAAGGCTGGCGGATGCTGGTGGAGTGTCTCTCGGTAGGTCGTGGCATCACCCTGCCTTCCAACTCAACCGGCGGCGTGAAGTCGGTGGCGCTGGCAACGGGCGCGTATGCTCACATTCGTCGTCAGTTCAAAATCTCTATCGGTAAGATGGAAGGGATTGAAGAGCCGCTGGCGCGTATTGCCGGTAATGCTTACGTAATGGATGCTGCGGCGTCGCTGATTACCTACGGCATTATGCTCGGTGAAAAACCGGCCGTGCTGTCGGCTATCGTTAAGTATCACTGTACCCACCGTGGGCAGCAGTCGATTATCGATGCGATGGATATTACTGGTGGTAAAGGCATTATGCTCGGTCAGAGCAACTTCCTGGCGCGTGCTTACCAGGGGGCTCCGATTGCCATCACCGTTGAAGGGGCGAATATTCTGACCCGTAGCATGATGATCTTCGGTCAGGGGGCGATTCGTTGTCATCCATATGTGCTGGAAGAGATGGAAGCGGCAAAAAACAATGACGTCAACGCGTTCGATAAACTGTTGTTCAAACATATCGGTCACGTCGGTAGTAACAAAGTTCGTAGCTTCTGGCTTGGTTTGACGCGCGGGTTAACCAGCAGTACGCCAACCGGCGATGCAACTAAACGTTATTATCAGCACCTGAACCGCCTGAGCGCCAACCTTGCCCTACTTTCTGATGTGTCGATGGCGGTGCTGGGTGGTAGCCTGAAACGCCGTGAGCGTATCTCGGCACGTCTGGGGGATATTTTAAGTCAGCTTTACCTCGCCTCCGCCGTTTTGAAACGTTATGACGACGAAGGCCGCAATGAAGCTGACCTGCCGCTGGTGCACTGGGGCGTTCAGGATGCGCTGTATCAGGCTGAACAGGCGATGGATGATTTGCTACAAAACTTCCCGAACCGCGTGGTTGCCGGACTGCTGAATATGGTGATCTTCCCAACCGGTCGTCACTATCTGGCGCCGTCTGACAAGCTGGATCATAAGGTGGCGAAGATTTTACAAGTGCCAAACGCCACCCGTTCTCGCATTGGTCGCGGTCAGTACCTGACGCCGAGTGAGCATAATCCGGTTGGCTTGCTGGAAGAGGCGCTGGTAGATGTGATTGCCGCCGATCCAATTCATCAGCGGATCTGTAAAGAGCTGGGTAAAAATCTGCCATTTACCCGTCTGGATGAACTGGCACACAACGCGCTGGCGAAAGGGCTAATTGATAAAGATGAAGCCGCCATTCTGGTGAAAGCGGAAGAGAGCCGTCTGCGCAGTATTAACGTTGATGACTTTGAACCGGAAGAGCTGGCGACGAAGCCGGTAAAGTTGCCGGAGAAAGTGCGGAAAGTTGAAGCCGCGTAATTGAATAACGGAGCCGAAAGGCTCCGTTTCTTTATCAGCTAATTATTTGAAATTAAATCCATCCGGATGGTTTTCCAGGCTGCCAGTCAACGCCGCGAACAGCACCGTTTTACCATCAATCGAGAGCGCATCGTTCACATTCAGCCAGGTGAGCTTCTCTTGCGAAGTTTTCTCATCAATGGTTGAGAACAGACCCGTCATCTGATTAGATTTCTCGGACCACATCACCGCAATACGTTGCGAGCCGCAATCATGCGGTTTGCACGCACTCATCACCTGATAAGTCTCATCGCCCAACGTTACGGTTTGTGCGGGGGTATAAGTACCGCCTTTCATCACCCAGACTGGTAGCTTATGCCCTTGCACCATCTGATTAAACGCAGCTTTGGTGGCTTCGCCCTTTGCCAGGCTGCTAATTGTTAAATCATCCTGCGCCATTGCACTGGTGGCGATGACCAAAGCGGCGACTGTCGTTATTGCCTTAAACATCATTCCTCCCGAGCTTATCCTGCCCATGTTATTAACACCCTAAAGCCTGGCGATAACACGATATTTTGCAAATCAGATATTTCCAATATCTGCATTTGTTATCAATTTATTCCGCAGTAAGGTAATAGCCTGATAACGTGTTAAAGTTATAAAACCCCTCGAATAAAGGAGTTGTACACCGTGCCTGGTTTGAAGATTACGCTTTTGCAGCAACCGTTGGTGTGGATGGATGGTCCTGCCAACCTGCGCCATTTTGATCGTCAACTGGAAGGTATTACCGGGCGCGATGCGATCGTTCTACCAGAGATGTTCACCAGCGGCTTTGCCATGGAAGCGGCGGTTTCATCGCTATCGCAAGAGAACGTGGTGGACTGGATGAGCGCCAAAGCGCAACAGTGCAATGCGTTGATTGCGGGCAGTGTTGCATTACAAACGGACTCAGGTTCGGTTAATCGCTTTTTGCTGGTTGAGCCGAGCGGCACGGTACATTTTTATGACAAGCGTCATCTGTTCCGCATGGCGGATGAGCATCTGCATTATAAAGCGGGCAATGAGCGAGTGATTGTGGAATGGCGCGGCTGGCGTATTTTGCCGCTGGTGTGCTACGACCTACGTTTTCCGGTGTGGTCGCGCAATTTCAACGATTATGACCTGGCAATCTACGTCGCCAACTGGCCTGCCCCGCGCTCTCTGCACTGGCAGGCTTTGCTGACGGCTCGCGCTATTGAAAATCAGGCGTATGTGGCGGGATGTAATCGCGTGGGTAGCGATGGCAATGGCTGCCACTATCGCGGCGACAGTCGGGTGATTAATCCGCAAGGCGAAACTCTCGCTAGCGCCGAACCACACCAGGCCACACGCATTGATGCAGAACTTTCGATGGTGGCATTACGAGAATATCGTGAAAAATTCCCGGCATGGCAGGACGCGGATGGGTTCAGGTTGCTGTGAGTGGGCGTTGTTTTTAGGGAAGGGGCTGGGTAGACGCCCTTCGCAAGGACTGACGCGCGGTCACTGTAATCTCATTGGATTTCTCATCTGTCTTAATCTGCCCAAGGCTCAGACTGTGCATAGTTGAGAACGCACTAATGACATGAATCGCTCCCTTGCGGCGACTCTTATCATAAGAGTGCCGGAGCGTTTTTCCATCAATTGCAATGACGTCTTTATCATTTGAGGAATGGCAGTCACGCATCCAGTTAATAAAACGTTCGTGAAATTTTGTAGGACTGATACAGGATACAACGCTAGCAATGGAATCGTGAACGGGGATGCCATTTTTAAAATGACCATATTGCTTCAAAAAATCGAGATGTGTTTCTCCAAAATCCTCTATATCTTCCTATCCTTCAGCCCCGAAAATGACGGCACAAATAGTCAACAGTAGAATATCTGACAAATTATGTTCCACTTTCCAGGCTTGTCTGTAATCAGGGGTAATAGAAATATGCTCCATCATTTTTTAAGTACCATTTTGTTCTCCTTATTTATGTAAGGAGTATTTGATTATATATAAGCTGTGAAAAACAGTTTTGAGTAATAAGGAATTACTCAATTATTGAATATATAGTGCGAATTATTTAGTGCAAAAAACAACGTTATGTGATCTTTCCCTGGGGCTGCCCCCCTTAATCACCGCTCACCACAAGCAACTAATCAAGGTAGTTAATCATGGCTGAACACGATATTACGCCAGAAGTCACCATTTCCAAAACACTGCGCCATTACCCGGTGGGCTATGTCAGCGCCCGGCATGAGAACAGTAAAACAGGCATGACCACGTATTATTCACGGCACCCCAGCCTGCACCTTAAGGGCGACTGGCTGGCTGAAGCGGGATTTGATACCGGGACAGGTGTCACGGTGAAGATCTCGGAGGGGTGCCTGATCCTGATTGCAGAGCGCGACGAGGTGCAGGAACTGAGGAAGGAGCTTTATCAGGTTAAACAGGCGGTTAAGGGGATGCATGACGGGATGTTTAGTGTACTTAACGAGAGTTAAATAATAAAAAAGCCGGAATAAAATATATTTCCGGCTTTTTACTCATCTAAATAGGTGATGCTTTATATACTAGAACATGAACGAATTACTTTTTTTGTAAAAACATCAATATATACACAAAAATCATCTTGAACTAACTCATATTCGCTTGCATTTTCCGGTGTGATTTTTACAGGAAAAAAATGGATCATGAGTTCTTTTTTATGCGTGTTTAAATATTCTTTTTGAAATATAGAAACATTACACCCAACTATATTAAAACCATTACGCATTGCTTCATTAACAGCAATTAGAAGGCATTCAAAAACAGACGATTCTAATTCATACAGGACATCAATTTTTTCACTCTGGATACGCATTATACCTCCTATTAAATTATTATGGTAATTCACTAACGGATATAGAGTTATTTCCCATAACTTTAAATGTACCGCTCGGAGTACCGAGATAGCTACTATCATACGTTGGATGCTGTATTCCTAAACCTCGGTGAACATTAATGTCTTGTAAAGAAAATGAATCGCTATTCCAATGCTCTCCTGATTGCCCCGTACGGTTGAAATTTACGTCCGAATAATCACCGTGTGTATGATATTGACCAACGATAGTCGCATCTTTAGGCATTCTATTTGAAGATGCGTTCATTGAAGGCGCTGTTCTACCTTTGCCTAAACGACCTCGTGTATATCCATAAGAACCGTCTTTAGCTCTGTATATAATTCCGCCATATTCTCTGTTTTTAAATATAGACATCGGGTTATATTTATTTAATGCAGCTCTCGCGGCATCATCCGCACTTGAAAAACCACCAGTACATTTTCTTAATCCAAGTGGATCGATCCAACCCAGCGGATTTGGAGCATAAGTATATAAATTCAGCCCACCCGCCAGCCCTATCGGATCAGGCGGCGTAAACCTTTCACAGTCCGGATCGTAGAACCTGAACAGGTTATAATGCAGTCCCGTTTCACGTTCAAGATACTTTCTCTGAAAACGCAGGTATTAATGTTTTCGAACTATCAACTACAGTTAAGTGTTTAATTTACTAAATAGATAATCATATAATGACTCAGCAATAAATTCAGCATGCTCAATCTTTACTGCTAAATTAAAAAAATAATATTGATCATGTAAATCATCAATAATTAAATGATCGCACATAAAAAATTGAGTATAACTTAAATATATACATTTAATATCAGCGGATAATTTTTCCAAATCAATCTGAGAATTGGTAACGTCATAAAATATATTCATATACTCCCGGTTAATTTGACTAATCTCTATAAAAGGAGCATTCAGCTTCTCACACTGCTTCCAGTGGTAACTCTTTAGCTTACTATCTTTATAGATAAATTTCATGATCAATCCTTTATCTTATAGTCAGTAACATGAGTCATTCGTCCATTCTTATCAAACTTCGCCATATAATGAACAATTACACCGTTGATTTTTTGTTCTACTTTTGACCACCCCTTACCTTTAAAGTGAGGATCTCCAATTTGATCTGCTTTAATAATTACCGTGCCATTTTCAGGATGTTTCATTACATGATCTAAAGCAAACTCTTCATTCTTGTTTCTTGGCCTCGTTCTGCCTGTAGATTTTGATTTTGTTTTTTCAGGCTTACGTGATGAGGAACATTTTCTTAATCCAAGGGGATCAATCCATGAGAGTGGATTAGACGCATAACTGTAGAGGTTAATGCCCCCCGCCAGCCCTATCGGGTCAGGACACGTAATCTCCCTATCTTGCCAATCGTACCGTCAATTTCGTATATGGAGCGCGTAGTGCCATAATCCGCCATTACACATTGATAAATTCATTCATAAACCGGGAAGAGGTAATTTCTCTCACGATACTATTTTATTTTTCAAATTTACTTCTACCTAAATAGAATTCTAAATATTTCTTTGGTCGCTCCTGAAAGGCTCTTTTCTTTCCGTAACTATAGGCGTCATGAAAATATTGATAGGCTTCATCGTATTGCCTTAACTCAAAACACGCCATTCCCAAACTAACTATAGGGCCAGTATCGTTTGAGGCTTTAACCTTCAACAATATCTCCCCCCATTCCTTTGCCTTTTCATAATCACATTTATCGAAATAAGCAGAAAAAAAACTTGATGCAATCCAGTAAGGAGGCATTGCCCATTGTAATTTAGGTTCAGGGACTAATGACCATGCTTTTTCATAACACAACAATGCAGAGTCAATATCTTTTCTATGCCGATATTTATCCCCATCTAAAATAATTTTATTTATTTCCTCACCCAATGCTGGGTTTTCAGCATATAAGTCGGCCATCTTAAAAACTCCTCAATTTTCTGGTCGTTCCGCAGGACCAATAAATCCGCCAGGATCATTATATCGTTCGGTTGTTGAACCACCTCTTGAACGGTTCGTACTGTAATGCTCAAGTTCATAATTATCTGGATTCTTCATCCAACTACGAACCTCTTTTGATTTGGGACCAAAATACCCACCCCGACGATTCCAATATGTCACAGCATCGTGAATATGCGACATATCAGCATCTTTTATATGATACCATTTCCCTTTGGACTCAAAAAGAATATCTTTATAACCATCACCAAGAATTCGCCCTTCTGCACGCATCCTATCTATTACTGCCCTACCAACTTTCCCATATTTGCTGGGTGTTTTCCCCATATAATTTAAACGACAAGAAAGACCTAACGGATCTATCCAGGATATTGGATTCGGTGAGTATTGGTAAAGATTCAGCCCGCCCGCCAGCCCTATCGGATCCGGCTGCGTAAACCGCCCGACATCCGGATCATAGTACCTGTGCAGATTGTAGT